>JABAOH010049208.1_pt1 | contig 88385 bp, 87 predicted proteins | sample 7062181 | NCBI WGS metagenome assembly JABAOH01 (sample SAMN14538630, study PRJNA623070) | marine sediment metagenome | biome: marine biome [ENVO:00000428]; feature: marine pelagic biome [ENVO:01000023]; material: deep marine sediment [ENVO:00002113]; isolation source: pool of 5 deep marine... | reverse complement strand
TGTTTAAAGGTTTCGTATAGAAAAGCACTGCCGCGAATAACATGGCCCGAACCGTATTCTGGTCCCTGTGGATTTGTAGATGTTCCAGCTTCATAACCCTCTTCATAATAATCATTGATCCATTCGTACACATTTCCAGCCATATCATAGGCGCCATAGGGCGAAGCATTATCATGGGTTGAAAAATCGCCTTGCACACTTCCTTCATAATAACCAACCGGTGTTAGCCCGTTATCATATGGATCTCCGCTATCCAGATAATTTGCATAGCTACCGTCGATTTCATTCTGTCATTGACCGGCCTCGAGCTTGCTAGTGATTTGCTCCTTTGAACTGTTACGCGATCTGCCTCAACGTCACCCCATCCGGCCAAGGGTAGTTCGGCAGGTTGATTTGCGTCTCCTCACCGACCCATTCTCGTGGGAAATTCGGGTGAAATTCTATCTCTGCATTATTCCTGTTCGCTTCGACACCGAATATGATCCGGGCTAACAGCACTGCAAACACACCGTTTGTCCACGCGAATCCTCGTTGCGGAGGATAACGGCCTGGAACTGGAATGCTCGGATCAACCACGTTGTGCCGCTCTCGGATCGTTCCAGTCTGAGCGAATTCATTGGATATCAGCCGAAGCCACTTCATTGCGATCCGCGAGGCATCCCCATGGAAACCATAGGCCCGCAGTCCGGAACAAACGTACCAGTGCGAATAAGGCCATCCAGTGGGGTAGTTGTGCTCTGTCCCGTCATCCCAACCCTCCTCGCACGCAACGAGTCCGTGATCGTATTCAAAGGCGGGTAGATGCTCTACAACGCGCGATGCCTGATCCTGATCTGCAACGCCCGCCCAAAGTGGTACGAATGATGCAAGGGATCTTGGTGCCCCGTGCAGCCGTTCTCCCGTACGCAAGTCATAATCCCAGTAGAATCCACTGCTTTCATCCCACAAGTAGCGATTGATCAGGTCACGCCGCTTATCAGCCTTGCCTCTCCAGACATTGGCCTCATCTTTCTTCTCCAACATATCCGAAAAATCGGCGAGATCGAGTTCATAGCGGTAAAGTTGGCAATTTAGATCGATGGGAATCACCTGGGTTGCATCATCGCCGAAGCGCGGAGTGTTGTCCCAACCGCTCTCCCCAATCGCACGATAATGAGGCGTATCTGGTACTGTCTCGCATCCACCATTTCCCCCAAGATCGACATATCGGCTCAAGCCGATTTCTGTCATATGCGGTTCCGCCAGCCAATAACCCTGGTATTCAGTCGTCGCAGCGCTCACGGCGCGTTCCAACCACGACAAGTCCTTGATAGATGGATAGACCTCCCAGATGGCTGAAGTTAGAAATGGCGACTGTGATCGTGAGCTACATACTGATTGAGGCCCATTGTAGTTGGGAACAATCCCGAAGGCCTCAATCTCCTCAACGAAGCCCTCAACAAGCTCCCTTGCTACCTGCCACTCTCCTTGAACGACGAGCCCCAAGAGAGTGAAATATGAATCCCAATAGAAGAACCATTGAAAGAAGCCGCCGGGTTTAACAAAGCGACCGGTAAGTGGAAATGATAACGATTCCCCACTTCGGATTAGAACAGGCCAATACTTGAATATGTGATCAAAGGTTGCGTCAAGATCAGGCTCTGGAGTCGATATGCTTGGTTTCATGGACGTTCCTCCGTACAGATTTGCATGATTTGGCCCATTGAATCGGCTAACAGATTAGAAAGGTGGGAATGAGAAATCTCATCGCTGCACAATCCTGGAACTTACTTACTGGCAATGCCGCCCATCTTGGGTCATTGTGTAGTGATTTTTCCACTCTCCTCCTATACATTTCATGCCTTTTCAATGACAAAAAGTCCTAGCCCAATGTAATCTTGGTGGGCTCTGTAGTTTTGCCTTTCCTCCTGCCAGTGTGATGCATTGCCCCTGTCCTCATAGTATGCCTCCCACCACGACGGCTCGTGATACTCACGCGCAAACAAAGTGTGAAACTGGTGCGTAGCAAAGGCTTGCTCATTTCCATTCAATGTCAGAACGCAAGCTGTCCCTCCAGTCCAGCAACGCTCAATCTCTTCTGGTACGTCTTCTCTTCTCCAAATGACATCAATGACAACAGCTCTTCCTCCAGGTTTCAATACCCTGTGGAACTCTCGGAGCCCGTTGTCAAAGAAGGCGCATAGAGCCCCACTGCAGAAGACTACGTCAAAAGATGCATCCCCAAATGTGAGCGCGTTACCGTCCCCAACCTCAAAAGTGACAAGATCACCGAGCCTCCGTGCCGCCGTCTTCTCTCGTGCAGAACGTATGAAATCATCGCTTGTGTCGACACCAACAATATAGCACTTGTACTTTTCGGCTAGATAAAGTTCTAACTCCCCGGTTCCGCATGCAACGCTGAGCATCCTGGTGTTTGCCCGGAGATTGACATGCCGTTCGGCTTCCTTCGTCAGCTCAATCCCGCCAGGCATGATGACTTCTTTTCTTGATGCTTCCCTCATCGTTGTTTCCCAATTCCTTCGGATAACATAAACGAAATGAGCGGTGCTCCCAGTCCCGCTCCTTCATATTCTCGTTATATAGGATTATATTCAATCTGATATTAAGCTCGTTGCTGGGGTACGCTCCGGTGAGATTCTTTGCGGAAATTCCATCATTGAAATCTCAAAATTACACCCAACTGATGAGTGTCACACTAATAAAAGGAAAGATGACTGCTATGCATGAACGGAAATTCAATATGCCAAGTTACAAGAGGTATTACAGTTCCAGGATCGGCTTAATCTTCCAACGAATATATCACCCACTCGCCTGAGACCCCCTCAATAGTACACTTTCCCCGTTCATTAAAGTGAAAGCCCGATCCTGCTACCAAATCCTTCACAGTGTTTGAGACCAAGATTGTGTACGGGGTATCATCATTAAGAATAGTTTCTGCGATTTGAACAGCCACCCCCTTTAATTCTCCCAACACCAGTTCACATTCACCAGTATGGAGGCTTGCGCTCAATGGCAGACCGAGTCCTTTAGCAGAATTGATGAGTGATTCTGCACAATGGATGGCCCTGCTGGGCCCATCAAAGCCGACGATAATACGCTCTCCATCGCTGGAGATCTGGTTGCCACGAAAACGTGCGATTTCGCTCCGTATGAGAGTATCCTTTGTTGTTCGCAGGGAAGGGGCTTCCACAACAACCTCTTCTGTGTACGGTGAGTGGATGGCAAGAATTGTCATAAGCACACGTTCTGCTGGAAATGGTGTGCCAAGATATTGAACAAACTCCTGGACTTCCGTCAAAATGGATTGAGTATCCCCCACAAAAATCCAGTGGTCATTCCCCTCAAGTTCAACATACCTCGCACCAGGAATGTGGGTAGCAAGGTGGCGACCTGCTCCTTCACGTATCGCCATGTCACCCTTGCGATGTAAAACAAGTGTCGGAATATTGATCACCGATAAAACATCACGTACATCGATTTCTCTCATCACTTCGAGCACAGCTTTCATTCCACCTGGGCTTGAGCCCATGCGTAACGTTTTTGCCCACCATTCGCGTAATTGTGGATCCTCTGTACGACTGGGCGCATAGTACTCCAGGTTATGAGGTTCTCCCCAATTTTTTGTAATGCGATCCAACCATATGTCGTACTGTTCCCAACTGATCATCCACGGATAATCCTCAGCTCGACAACCTTTTGCATAGGTCCCATATAAGATCAATCCAGACACAAGTTCCGGGTAGGTTGCGGCAAATAACACACAAGTTGGGCCACCTTCATTCCAACCGAACAAAACAGCATGTTCCGACCCTGCCCCGCGCATCACCGCTAAGATATCATCCATGGTGTCTTCCAACGTAGGAGGATAACCCACCCGATCAGAAAGTCCCTCACCACGTTTATCGAAGACGATCAAACGTGAGAATGACGCTAGATTATTAATGAATGTTGCCAGGCTTGGCTCCTCCCAAGCTTGATGAAGGTGTGAGGTGAAACCACCGATGAAAAAGATGTCAATTGGACCATCCCCGATGACTTGATAGGCAATGTGAATATCTCCGCTTGGAATGTATTTCACTTTCGGATAAGTTGTGACGGACGGGATCGAAACCACTTGTCGATGCTGTCGAATGGTTTCGTGAAGTTCGGTCGTCTCAGGCTCAGGGGAAACACCCAGTTCCTGCTCGAGGACCCGTTTGCATTCAGCATACTGGCGAATTGCTGCACTTTGTTGATCGGAGGCTGCATAAAGCCTCATGAGGATGCGGTGAGAGTGCTCGTTCAGGGAATCCAGCGAAAGCAATCGGCGTCCATGATGGATCGCCCGATCGAAATCACCATGATTCTGGTAAAACTCGACTAGCTGTTCAAGAATTCGAACCAATGAAGCCCGAAGGTTTTCTGCTTCAAAGAAACGCCATTCCTCAAATTGATAACAATCAGGGATTGAAAAACCCATTAAAAAGTCTTCTGAATAAAGAGCGACCGCATTCTCAAGAGATTGAATGTACTGAGAATCACGCTCCATAGGTGATGGAAGTTTCTCGGGACACTCATCAACTATTCGCCGGAATGTTCCGACATCTACGGCCATTTCCGCACTTGGGTTTATGGTGATTGCATCTCCGATGGTGGTCAGTAATTCTCCGCCGGCCGACTTATTAATTCGATACAGGGTGCGACGCAAACTCGCCCGGGCATTGCTTTGATCACTTTCTGGCCACAACAGCGTCGCTAGATAATCACGACTGTACTCCCCTTCAGTAATGGTCAAGTAAGCAAGTAATGCCAAGGCCTTACGCAGGCTGATATCGATGAATTTTCCCCCGCTCTCGAGACGGGGCTGTCCAAAAAGATAGAACTCTAACTTGTCCAATTTTCCCTATCCGAGACTGTGAAAGGAGGTGCGAAGAAAAGTTGAATGACCTGAAGGATCTTAAAACGTAGCCAATTTTTACCGTCACCTCAAAAAGGACGCTGTTGTGGACGGCATAATCGACATTGGAGGGACGGTGGATCACTACCATTATATGTAGAAATGCGATCCGGAGTAAATGAGAGGTGAAATTATGCTAGGAATGGAATACTCTCAGGAATTTGAGCAAAAATGGCACATCGCCCCTCAATTTGCTTCGCATCCAATTGGAAAGAACATCACGATACGAAGGGCAAAGGTCAGTGACGCACAACGCATTCAAGAAATGCACCACCGCCTATCTCGTGAAAGTGTCTTCTACCGCTACCTCCGTCCGTACAAGCCGACGATCGAAGACCTGGAGGAGGTGTGCTCGTTAGGGGATGATGAAGGATTTGTCGTCATAGCAACTATTGACGGACCAAAGGAAAAGGTCGTAGGGATCTGTTACTACTGTGTCGAACCACAGAATCCAGCATCCGCAGAGCCGGCGGTATTGGTTGAGGATGCTTACCAAGGGTGTGGATTGGGGAAACAACTGCTCATGGAGCTGAGCCAAAATGCGAAGAGAATGGGAGTTAATGAATTCACTTGTTATACTCACCCAGGAAATCTTCGAGTGCTCGGAATGATCGAGCGAAGCGGAATGCCCTTCGAGAACAGGTATCAACAGGGTATTCAAGAAATTCGAGTTCGGCTCAATTCAATTCCACTGCAGTGAACCTCCGCCCAACGGCCTCGAACTCAGCCTCCCCCCTCCATATTTCTCGCATGAGAACGGCTTCGCCGTTCTCTTAATGTCTGGGGCTGGACCCTAGATCCGTACGCTCGGGTGCGGCAGCCGTGAATGGATACATGGCAGGTTCCTGTGCACTCATAAATGAGAGGCGAATGCTTAATGAGCAGCCATCCTTTCTGCTTTTCGCAACCTTCGCCAGCCAAGCTCCCAGATCCCTCGAAACAGACGCTCAAGGAATAACTTTTCGACGATCGGTGAAAGGAAGAAGAGCCATCGAATAGAAATTCTCTCGTATCCTTCCAACTTCACGTAATCATTTGATTGCTCAACGTTGACTTGGCCTTCACCTCGCCAAAAGCCGCGAAATTTCCAGTGAACTCGTTTATCCAGTTCAACAACCGTATTCTTAGCTACCAATGGAAATGGAAAAGACTTCAGCGGGATAGCGAACCAACCATCTCCAAGATTTTTAACTTCTCCAGCTACTCCATATAATCGAGTCCAATCTGCTGGCGTTTTGAAGTACGAGAAGACTTCTTCAATGGGGAGTGCAAATTGTTCATTGAACTGGATAATCATTGTGGCTTACCTCTAATTGGAAATTCTGAACAGGATAACCGCATCGATCTTTGACAATCTGGACCTTCTCATGGAAGTGGCGCGGTAGTGATCAAAGGTTAGAGAGGAGACTTGTTCATACACGTGTTTAACATCAATCTCCATATACTACTTATTTCGACCATGTCTGCTCCCGAGTAGGATACAGATGTACCGCTCGTCCTCTCAACTCCAGGGATGTCAGACACTAGATAAGCTTGAATGGGATGCCTGAAATCGACATCGAACTGAATGGGAGCACTCATTACTAATGGTTTCATGCTATCTAATTTACTAAGAGCATGTTTCGCGGATTTCCGAATGGCATCTTGAGCAGCTTTAGGAGTAAGATTTCGAGCAGCAGTGCTACTCAACGCCCACTTCGTCACAACCCGCTTTACCCAGGGGAGCTTCTTTTCAATTTCCGCAGCCAATGCATCATCGCCAGAAATCAAAGCGATAGGCACTCCAAAGTGACCTGCAACCGCGGCATTAAAAAGGGCTTCGCTTACGGGATCCCCGTTTAGGCGGATTTCGGAGATATTCTGCCCGGAAAAAGAATGGGCCAATATGCCACTCGAGCTGCCAGCAAGGGCATGATACCCGATAAACAGGGCTGCCACGAACGTGTCGTCAATTCCTTCCATCATGAGAAGTGGACGGGGGACACCACGCACTAATGTGACATCTTCATGTAAATCATCAGGAATCAAGTTATGCATTTGACCATGACCATCCGCGATGACAATCTCGGTTGCTCCTCCATCAAATGCACCTTCAATCGCTGCATTGGCTTCTGCTGTCATCCACTTTCTCGCTGCTTGATACTCACCCCCTTCCAACCTAATATGATCGACATGAGTCACACAGGCTATACCTTCCATATCTACAGATATATAAATCTTCATTTCATCTCCACAATTTAGATTTCGGATGCTTCCTTAGAACCCGAAATAACCGATGTCGCCTCACCCCGGCCCTCCGAGGTTGTTGTTGGATGAACTCACGTCTTCGCATTCATTTCTCGAACATGAAGGACACCAATCGCGGTAATTTGTCTTGATCCTCCTCGTGCCACCACTCCCCGAGATCCTTGTGCCGTAATCCACTCTCCTCAGCAGCGTCCAGAAAATCTGATATGTGATGTACGAATGCCTGAATTTCTGTCACTCCTTGATCCCCTTGAAACCTGGCTTTCACACCCTGATATTGTCGAAATGGATGCAGTTCACTGATATAAAAGCTTCCTCCTTCAATCAGCGAACGAAATGCTTCTGAGAATACAAAGCAAAGATCTTCTACGTGCTCTAGCACTAGATTACAGACAATGAGGTCTGCGATCCCAGCTGCAAATGGCCACGGCTTGGTGATGTCTGCTACCGAGAAGGTCACGTTGCTTGATCCAAGCTTCTCTTTGGCCTTCACGAGCATGCCCTCTGAAAAGTCGATTGCGTGAACTTCCTCCCCGATTTGGGCAAGCAACGTGGTGTTCTTACCTGTACCGCATCCAATCTCGAGAATTAATTTGCACCGCATATCGCCCAGGGTATCCCGGCTGACTACCTCATCTAGATCACGGGTGAGGTTCTCATCTGTGTCGTAGGTGGACGACCAGCGATTGTATGATCCTTGGATACTCATGTTGGCTTATGGAATTTTACAAGTTTTCCCCAAATAGAATGAGTAGCTGGTCGCCCAGCTCGCAACTCAATCTATCAGAATCACTTTTAGGTTGTCAATCCACTCGATCCAGTCGCTAGTTTGACTCTCGCCCAGAAACCACCTCAAGGACGAACACGAGTCGCTCTTTTGGCGGCAATACCGGTACCCTCACAACGTGGTATCCCAATGAAACGTAATCCCGCACAAGCCACTCATCGAGAAAACCTGTCATGGCCTCATCTTCAATCCTACAATCGTCCTGCTGTAGAGGGAGTCGGTCGAGCATGAATACGGAAGCGTACCGATGGTGGAAGCATTCTGACAAGAACATATTCGGGTCCAGTCCAGAGACTCGACCAAAGGTGAGGCTATCCGGCAAGCCTCGGTCAAGAAATGCAGTGTCATCGGCTTGTAATTCACCCTCAAATCTCAATTGCATGTCTATCAAACCGAGTTCTACAGCGAGGCCATCCTCACGCACCTCGTCGATCGTCCGCCCTTTGGCCATCTCTATCTCAAAGTACAACCGTGCAGTCTCCGGAACCGTACGGCACCCTGCATCGGCTAACTGTTCAATCAAGGTTGTTTTACCAGAGCATGGTGCACCCGTAATCACATACCAATACGTCTGAATCTCGAATGGAGTCGACAAAAGATCCGGGTCAAGTTCTGTGGTCGTAAAACCTTGTTGAGGATTGTTAAGCATCTCTCTCCTCAAATTGTTTCAGAGCGAGACAGAGTTGGCGTAGTGCTTTAGGCATATTCCCTGGGTTAAGCGGAGTGCCCGCCATGTTTTTCATTGGGTATTGCTGAAGAGGATAAAGAAAGACACTACTCCGCACAGTTGGCCAATGCCTATCTTTGGAAACATTACTTTGTCCTCTCAGATCGTTATGACGATTTTCCCTCGTGCATGTCCTGTCCCGTAGTGACGGAGAGCATCAGGGAGCTCGCTCAATGGGTAGCGTCTATCTATCAACGGTGTTAACTTCCCGGCTTCGAAAAGCTCTTTCAATTGAAGCATGTCCTTTTCATCGGGTCTACCCATGGGATTCATTGGAACCATTTTCTGGCTCCCGGTCATTGAAACCCATCGCGCCTGGAGTTCCAAACCGGGAGACCATCCGGTTGTGACATAAATTCCTTGGGGGCTTAGTGCACGCCTACAGTCTGAGAATGAACGCTTCCTCACGGCATCATAGATCAGGTCATACTGCCCCTGATATTGGGCAAAATCCTCTTGGGTGTAATCAATGGCATGATCTGCCCCAATCGAGCGCACCATATCCAAATTTCGGGTGCTGCACACGCCAGTCACTTCGGTCCCATACGACTTAGCGATCTGTACAGCAAAGGTCCCTACAGCACCGGAAGCACCATTAATTAGAACACTTTGGTCAGGTTTAATCTGTCCGAAATCGCGAAGACACGTTAGGGCAGTTGATGCCGAGCAAGGTATAGCCGCCGCCTCCTCGAATGACATACTTTCTGCCTTCAGAACCATTTGAATTTGCGCTTCAGGTGCACAAAAGTATTCGGCAAAAGCTCCATTCATGAAACTCAATCCGAATACCTCATCGCCCGGTTGAAACTGCTTGAAGCCTACTCCAACCGCCTCAACCCGTCCTGCCACGTCGACTCCTAACACCTTACGTTTTGGTTGACGCAGCCCTCCAGCCACGATACGCGCCAAGAACGGTGTGCCCAGTAGGAAACGGTATTCTATTGCATTTACTGAAGCCGCATGAACTTTTATCAAAACTTCGTCGTCCTTTGGTGTAGGTTTTTCGATCTCTCTGAGTTCAAGAACGTCGGGTGAACCATAGTGGTCGTATACCATTGCTTTCATCTTTCTCTCCTTGTGATGCATCTTGGATAAGTTTGCTGGTTGATGTCCACCTGCTTTTGTCGCTGACCCAAATCGATTGTTCCATACATAATGTGACATTTGGTATTTTGCATAAGAACTTGAGGTTCACGAGCTGAGCAGCGTCTCCACCACCACATATCCTCATTCTCGCGTATCCAAGGCTCCAATTCAACCTGAACCCTATATTGCCCTCGGCAGTAAACGGTTCAGTCGTATAGCCTACAGGGAACTTGACTCTACCAATTTCCGTGCCGGCTACGTTGTAGGATATCCCCAACACTCAGCTTTGATATACTTTACCCAAGGCTTGAAACAAGGAGAATGATGATGAGCCAGCAATCAGGATATGTCCCGATCCAATTCCACATCGTCGGCAAGCTATTCTTGGCCCTGGGGATCATCGGCCTTATTCTGGTTGGTATTTCCACAGTTACTGGATGGTTTACACTGCCACCGGCTGTCTTGATCTTGAGTCTCATTGCAATTCCTCTGAGCCTATACCTGATCTTCGTAGTCCCAAGAGAGAAGGAAGACAGCACATAAGAGCCTGCCTCCTTATAAAAACCTCCTGTTGAGTTGTTAACCGCTCCAAATCGAATTTGTAGATTTCAACCATTTCACCCCTGCACTCGTCAACCGTTTTGTGCGCAGTTACTAAGCAACTTGACCTATTCCTTGCTGTTTGAACCAGGACTTCACTCCCAAGGATTTCATCATTCAGGTATTTCAACAGGAACAAAATTCCAACTCACCTCGTCCTTGTATTGTGGTGCGTAATGCCTTTACTAAAAACTACAAGGTCGGGCAAGAAAAAGGCTTTCCCCGACTTAGGAGAGGGATGAAATGTTGTTTCGACGATACTTGTTACCGGTATTCATCTTTGCGATAACCTTGGCCGCCTGTGCGCCTAACTCAAGCACCTTTCAGGAAAACCTTGCTCGCTGGGAATCCGCTGATCTGGCGGACTACCGCTACGTGCTGCGAGTAGGCTGTTTCTGCCCAGATGAGATCATCAATCCAGTGGTGGTTGAAATTCGCGGTGATGCTGTAGCCAGCATCACTTATCAGGAAACAGGAGAACAACCGGGGGAAAACGCACTCCAATTCTTCAACGCCTATGACTCTGTGGAGGAGCTATTCGCTGTAATTGAGGATGCCATGAAACAAGATCCTGCCGAGATGAGTGTGGAATATGACCCCAACTTCGGCGTTCCCATATCCATCTCCATCGATTATGATCGCATGATGGCTGACGAAGAGCTTTACCTGGAGATCTCCGAGTTCTCAGAATTGGAGTGACGAGAAGGCAAGTCAACGTTTCTAGCTGCTTCCCGCACCGCCCGCCTGTTCTCGCGCACACCATACTCAAGCCTAATATTTCGAACTTTTATCAGGGTACTCACCAAATAACCAGACCCAAACATTCATTTCAACGTCGATTGGATGAGGTATTTACGATTTCAAAGAAGCAGAAGATTTTGTGAATTGCCCAGGCGTGCTGGGCAGCTTCATCCAGGATCAGTTCTATGGTGCTGCAGTAGCTCGCATCTTCTTCGATGCTGTCTTACGAGGCTTGTTTACGAGATTTCAAGTTAGAAAAAGGATTTTTATGATTTCAAAACCAATGACCACAAGTGCTGGCAGAAGCGGAGCCAAGGTTATGGTCATAAATCTCCTTAAATTATCCACGTCGAATGGCCATATTGTGAAATCGTCCGTGATTTTGTAGAGCGTCTGAAGTGCTTCAATCCTTTTCACCCTAGATGCAATTTCCCCATTGTCATTGCTAAGGGTGTCGGTGATTCGTTTGTAATGGTTATCAAACTGCTTTGAAATAGCAAGTAGGTGCGTTTTTTTTGCCCTCCTCATAGCATCGTGTGCAGTCCCAAGTGGTAAGAAAAAGATCATTGGAGATAGTAGTATGTACATCGCCAGGACTAACCAGGTTAGATAAGATGATCCAAAAGTACCAGATCGGATTTCTTGAATAGCCTGAACTGATAGTGTTAATCCAATTACGGCAATCGCATAACCAAGAGTCATCGAGTAATTGCTGATTCCCTTTAGCCCTCCGCACCTGTCAGGGTGCCATGGGGAGATATTTATTGAATGACCTCGAAAAATTCGGCGCAAGAAATACACTGTTGTGGCAATATTGAACAGCCCAAAAGAAAGCCCATACATTGTCAACAGCCACATGCCAGACTTAAGCCAGATCATGATATTCGCATGGGAATAAAAACCTCTTATTGAGGGCCATGGATACCAACTGAGGAATGTCCCGATCATGATCACAGTAATAAATACTGAACAAAGTATGGACGCTGCCAGTGCATTTTTGCTCTGAAGAGTCTGTTTAAACTCTTGGACGATCTTTTCTGTCCTAGCATCCTGGGGAATAACTTTGGATTCGTACAAATCCTGCAGTAGAGGTCCGATTCGAGCTGTTGACCAAATATAGTAAGCACCTATGACTGGCATCATAACGAAGTCCACCAGCAATGTTGTTGGATCCTGAAATAATCCTGGTGGTCCTGAAGAAGTGATAAATCTCCTGAAATACAAAGCTAAAGAAAGATCAATGACCAAGTTGATTGCCAGAATTACAAAGCAATAACGTCTGGGCGACCAATTCAATTTGTCTCGAATCAACATCGCAATAGGATCAGTATTTCGAAATTCCATGTACGTAGGAGTCTTTCTCTCCATTGCGGCGTTTCTCCTTTAGCCATAAAGCGGTTTTTAACATCAGCTTGACAGTCGCATCACATCCAAGATTGTAGCAATGACCATGGTGAATTGAGGCTGTACTCCACGCCCTCACTTGGATGTCAATCGATATTGGTTATGGAGTATCATGCCAACGATCGATTCGTCCATCAGATTTTTCCCGATCGCAATAGATTGGCAATGCTGTCTACAGTGTTGAGGTTTTGATGTAGCTCGTTGATAGGATGACGATGCAAGAAGATGTGTTACTTCATAAAGAATATAGCATTATCTACTTGCAGATAACAGAGCTAGCGCCGATGTTGAACGGCTACAAGGATCTTCTATTCCTACAGGCTATGCTAACGGCCATAAACCATAGGGCGTCCGTCGTCCACCTATGCATGCAGAACTGGCTGAGCAACGAATATTTGCTCCTTTAAGAATAATTAGCATCTCCCTATCAACCATAAGAGTATATGATTTACCATGTTTATCCCAATGTTCAATACGCGGAATTTAGAAACTTTGTCTTCATGAGGATGCTAATGAAATGGAAGAATTCAAACATCGAATCCAATATGAATTCAATATTCTCCGAACAAATCTGCCTTCTATCAACACACAACAACATCGCCTAACAGGTTCACGCTCAACAGCCTGGCAGATGAAATTAAAAAATCCGGGTCTTTCCGTGATCCCGGATTCTTCTTGATGAACGCACCGTTGTTGTAGCCGGCGCAACCAGTAGACTGTAATAGATTTACTCGATTCGAAGCTCTTCCTCAACTCGTTCAGCCAGGTAGATCTTCATGAGAGACTGATAAGGGACATCCAACTTATTTGCTAAGTACCTAAGATCTTCCAATAAAGTTTCAGGTAATCGAACAGAAATCGTTTTTGTCGATGGCTTGAGACGCGGGAAAGTCACTCTTTTCCCTTTACTCCAATCTATATACTCAGTCGAATCCTCTCGGACCCAAAAGTCTCGCTCCCTTTCTTCGTTATCAAATCTAGGAATCGTTTTCTTTTTCGACATCTCGAAATACCCTCCGCTCTTTCCGACTCATGTCCCTGGCTGTGATTACTCGTATCAATTCATCCCGAATAGTAAAAATCAAGAACAAGGCTCTACCTGTATCCGTTTTACCCAATACATAAAACCTCGATTCCTCCTGAGAATGTGCAAAATCTTCGCCTACCACAAATGGTTGATTGAAGAAAACCTGCTCACACTCAGCACGACTGACTTGATGTTTTTCCCAGATCTTCTTAGCGTTCCACTCGTCCCAATCGAAGCCCTTGCAAAGGTCAAAATCCTCCAAAATATTCACCCCAGAATATGTATATAATGATTATATACAGATCCGAGGGTTTGTCAAGTTACAGATCTTGGACTGCTGATTTCGCGAAATGAGCATCGCCTTGTATGCGACACTTTCCTAAAGCTCTTTTGTAAGAAAGTAGCGTTGGTGCCCCGGCGGGAAATCCTGTAGTTCGCCGAAAACCTGATAGCTATGTTGTTTATAGAACTCTGGCGCCTGAAAACTGAATGTATCCAGGTATGCATTCTTCGCACCACGTCGTCGAGCCTCATCTTCAGCATGCGTCAATAGGCGATGCCCATGTCCACGCCCACGAAGCTCCTCTTTTACCCACAGTAGATCGAGGTAGAACCAATCCCAATAGGTTTCGCCTAACACGCCTCCAACAATGTCCTGGTCTGGCGAGTGAAGCACATAACACAGGCGTTGAAAATTGTTATCACCGGCTCGTCGTTTGTTGTATTTACTGACCCCTCGTCCAATGATCCCCCATGCAGATTCTTCAGGCTTATCAACATAAAGGATTTGATAGTCTTCATCCATATGATTTGGTTCAATTCCTTTCTAATGAATTCGATTCGCCGCGCCATGCTAAAAGCTGGCTCGGTAAATATCTTTCTAGAAATATTATCTGAGCCAGCGAGTGAACAGCTTTGAGCTTAGCCGCCAAGAATAAGAACCCACAACATAAACTCTGCTGACATCCTTGGCCAGCTTTAACGAGGTGTTATCTTACCAGAGCTCTTACTTAGCATCATATGCCTGTACTGCAGCAGGTAAGGCTTGCGTGACAATGTGCCCTGCCGCTGGTAAACCAACCAATATCGCACTAATAACTTCCTCGCGTGTCGCACCAAGTTCTTTCACAGAAGCAACGTGAAATGGGATGCCACTTAAACGGTTCAAAGCGGCTAGCACAGCTATATAGGCAAGCTCGCCGGTCTTCTTATCGAGTGCGCTAGCTCTGGAGAGCGCCTGTACAACTTCAGACCACGCTTTTGCATGTTCAGGTGCATCTGCCATAAAGATCTTGAATGCATCGCTAACAAGGTTTGTATTTTCATCCATTGTTCCACCCTTTCATAATTGATTTCGACGTCTCTCCGAGGAGGATAACCAGCCTGGCGATACGCCCCCTCCTTTGAGTAGCGCGCATTGAAGTTGACCTGCCATGCAATGATCAGTCACGCCACCGAAAACCCTACAGCAATTCCGGCGCTAATAACACAATGTTGCCGACGACCTGTCCGCTCTCCAATAGCGCATTTGCCTGTGCCGCTTCCAGGATGGGAAACTTCTTATAAATGATGGGATTTATCTTGCCCTCTTCCAACAGCGTAAAGAGCGTCGCCCAATCTTCCATATACGGGCGCCTGTTAAATCGAACCGCGCCCGTCCCATAAGGCCTGGCAGATTTTCCGTTCGGCACAATGTTGAAGATGATGATCTGTGCTAACATGCGGAACACACCGGATAGGCTCAATGGATTGGCGTACCCCACGTACCTTCCGCCGTCCCGAAGCACCGAGAAACCACGCTCGATGTAATCTCCTCCAATCCCATCAAACACGGCGTCAATTCCATCCGATTCTGCCTGACGGATCACTTCGACAAAATCCTGCATGTGGTAATCAATCGGCGTTGCCCCGTGTTCGATCAGAATATGGTGCTTGCTCTTAGACGCAATCCCGAACATGATGAGATCAGCCAGTTTACCCAGCTGCAAGAATGCAGTCCCAATCCCGCCACTCGCACCGATGATGAGTACCTTCTCCCCAGCCTTGACTTTTGCAGACCTGTGTAGCGTCTGGTAAGCAACGAGGTAATTCAGGATCAGCGTTACAGCCGCTGCCGGATCCAGATTGGCGGAGATGGGAATAAGCTCTCTCTGATCGAGAAAAATATACTCGGCATAACCCCCATAGACCGTCAAAGCTGCCACTCGGTCCCCCACGGCAGCGTGGGTGACACCTTCACCAAGCTCATCCACGACGCCGACGATGGCATAGCCTGGTACGAATGGCACTTTGGGCGCAAATGGAGTGTTCCCGTAGCGGGACTCCACGTCGGGCAGGGTGACGCAAGCAGCCAATGTCTTGATACGGACATCCCCGCTTGATGGCACGCGCAAGTCATTCTCAATGACTTGAAGCACTTCCGGGCCGCCTCTTTCGGTTACGGTAACACTCTTGTAACGCATATCTAATTCACGGCTCAAGGTATGGGTTCAGAACATACTGCTTTTACACCAACGCTCAGAGTTTCGCCCTTAACTGTGACGATACTAATAGTAGCACTCGTGTACTCCAATCAATCCTACGGCTCCCTTTCGCGCGCCAGCTATCCGCAAGTGGCAATAAGATGGAAGTTGTGGCTCGTGGGCCAAAATCCCACAGACCGTCACGATCTTGCTGATCCCAGATCCAATCAATATGTCCTGCCAAATACTGTACTGACTGACGAAATAGACGCGACATCATTTCAAGAGATGCAAACCAACGATCTATTGGGCCAGGTTTTGTTAAAGGCGGCTCCGCGGATAGAGGAATCTCAAGATATCCTATGCCTCCTTCATAATCACAGATCCAGTTGAGTAAAGCCCTTTCTACCTCCATTGGCAATAACTCGGCTTTTGAGCCCAGAACGTTAAGAGAATATCGATTGTTGATCTTCAAGTAGCTATTCTTGACTGAAGCACCAGTAAGCTCTTTGTGAGCCTGGATTTCATCGCGCTCAGAATACGTTCCTGATCGGAATGTCTGAATGGCTATCTCGCGCCAAAGCTCTCGATCGGCTTCCAGCTCTTCGTTTTGTGGATCAATGAGAGAAAGCGTCGATGCAAGGAACAGCCTCATACCTGTTGCCCATCGATCGTTTTTCTCATGGTAATCAGGAAATCGATTTTCACCGCGCATGATCGAAAGGATATATTCTTTAGCACGTTCGAGTGTCGGATGATCTTGGCCTAAACCAAGGTTAATGGCTCTTTCAACCGCAACCTCGGTGGAAGCGGTTTTCTGCTTAGAGGTATTGCTACGAGAGTGGAATGCTCCCCATCCTCCATCATTCCTCTGTTCTTCAATTAGGAGCTGAACCTGTCGACTCTGGTCTATGAGGCTCGAGACAGACTGTAATTGTGCATGGTCAGTAGGGACATGTAAGACATCTCGCAGAAGACGAAGTTTAACTACAGGAGATGGGTTCATCTCCAACAGCATATGTGCGCGTAATTTGATCTCAGAAATCAATCTCATCCCCAATATTCTGAAAAAAGCATTTAGCTGTGCGACCGCGGCTCACCTGCCGTGCGAGTGCAAGTTGTTACCATCCCTTGGTACCTTCCGTACCACTCCAGTACCTCTCCGCTTCTCATGATTCTTCGATTACTTTTTTTCACTGGCTTTCCAGAAGACGATGCCAAGCCAGATCAGCCAAGCAGGCACGGCGAGAAAGGCTAACGCGCCCAAACCTGTTTCTCCAAGCCATCCTATCTTGGTGACATAACCGGTCACGAAGGAGAAGCATAGCAGGGCGGTTGCCACACCAAACCAACCTATCCCTTTTGGCAACCCTCCGGAGCGTAATCCAGCTGCACTACTTACGATTATCCACAACCCCACCAGAAAGAAACCAAACACATCGAAGAGTATCGCAGTGGCCAATCGCTGCCACTCGTAAATCGCTACTATGGCAGGACGCGCACCTTCGTTGGCTTCAACGTATGCTTGTGCGAGAGGCATTTCACCTGCTGCCAGCAGCAGACTCGATAGAATAATGGTGAAAGCGCCCAGGATGCCTGCAAGTTCTGCTAACTTTGCAGCGGTGGGGCTTAGATTTTCCAGCTTTCTCCTCAGTGTATATGGAACACCGAAGAGAACGATCAGAAATGCCAGGCCGACTGTCCACCACAAAGCGACACGCACACTTCCATGGTCAGCCATCCAGGGGAGAAAGCTAACAGGGTCCTGTGCGTGTGTGGCGCTCGATCCTGCCTGGGGAAGAAGGTAGAAATAGAACACCAGCGGCACCAGGAAGACCACACCAGATACGATTGCGCAGATTGCTCCCCAACGCATTGATGGTTCTTTATTCGTCATATCAGGTTTCTCCTCTCTATTGCTTCGACATACCCTGTTCCGCGCCCTAACCTTTTACGTAAATTAGGTGGAAAACCAGCTAGCCGTCAGGAATTTTGGGGGTGCGACTCTTATGCAAAATCTCCAGGAATGAGTGAGTACATGGCGGCATCAATATTCCTATCCCCTAACTTGAGTCTTTGACGTAGGATCCCTTCAAAATGGGCCCCTGTTTTCTCGGCAACTCTGCTGCTCGCTTTATTATTTACGCCTGTCACAATTTCTAAGCGGCGCAGCCCAAGTTCCTGAAATCCGAATTGCGCCACTAGGACTGTTGCCTGAGTCGCCACGCCTTCATTCGTTCTATCCGAACGAACCCAGTAGCCAAGATTAGCTAGAAGATAATACCGGTTGATATGATTGAGACCACATGCCCCCATAAACTGACCACTTTCTGCATCGAAAATGCCGAATTGATATTCTTCGCCCCTCTCCCATCCAATAATGAGATTTTTAATCCACTCTCTCGTCTCATCGCTTGAGTAATCCGGGTGGCACCAATTCATCCACTGCATCAGCTCTTGCATTGAAAGGTGGATTGCATCGTAGATAGCTGGAACATCTTCCATCCTGGGAGGGCGGAGTAATATACTCTCGTCTCTTGACTTTAGCTCAATTCTCCTTGATACATTCATCCAATGTGCCTATTCATTGGGAGTTGAACGGCGCTCCCCGCCTCACCTTTTCATGCTCGCTCATCCCACGTCGGGATTAAAATTGAAAATCAGCNNTTCATCCCATGAGCGGGCTACATGACATCTATTCATTCATCCAAACCGCGCGAACTCAACGATTTCTTCATAGCTACAAGTTGCCAGGCCGATGACCCGATCAGCGCCGGCGTAATAGACCCATACTTGATCACCAACGCGCAAATTCGCACACGAAAAAACAACATTAGGAACATGTCCTTGCAATTCCCAACTTTCACGCGGTTCAAAGACCCATTCTCGCGGTCGGTTTAATACTTGAGTCGGGTCATCTAGCGCTAACATGCAAACTCCGAAACGATAGGTTCGGCTTTCTTCGTAGCCGTGATAAAACATCAACCAACCATGTTCAGTTTCGATTGGGGGTCCGTTACCGCCGATGCTTACACTATCCCAATGGTTATCCGGACGAGGCGACATGATTATGCTCATTTTCTCTCTGGGCCAGTTTATTAAATCTTCCGATTCCGCGATCCAGATATTCGGATAGGGTCGATGAACGGCGACGAATTGACCATGGAGCTTCTTAGGTAGGAGAAAATGATCTTTGTTGTCTTCTCCTTCCACAAGAGGACCGATGCGCGCCCAGTCCAGAAGATTTGTGCTTTCTGCAAACATCGGGGTAACCACATCTTCACTGGGATCTTTCCCGGAATACCCCGTATAGGCCATGTAGAAGACACCGTTGATCTCCGTCACACGCGGGTCCTCAACCCCACGAGATTCGGTGGAACCCTCAGGTGCTAATACTGGTTGGCGAAGGCGATTCCAATTCACCCCATCTTGACTCACGGCGTAACCGATACGACTGACCCAATCATCCCCTTGAGCACGGTAATGCATGTGGTATAGGCCATTATGGAAAACCACCGATGGATTAAAAACGTTTTTGCTTTCCCAATGAGAGGTGGGATCAGGCAAGAGAATTGGATTCAGTGGGTGACGTCGTAATTTCATGCGCGATCCACTTCGAGATGCTCCATGATTGAATCGTTAGAGAGTCTCAGTACACTAACCACTTCATCTGCGCTTCCACAGAACAGCAGTAGTTCCTCCCCACCCTCAATCATGAGGGCCCCAGTCGGAAAAATAACGTTGGGCACATATCCATTCTTCTCATAGCTTCGATCCGGACAAATCAACGGAAGCATTGAGCGAGTAACAAGGCGAGTTGGATCGGCCTCGTCAAGGATAGCTGCACCGGCACAGTACCGACCAACTGGACTTTCTTGAGTTGCTGGAGAAACACCGTGATAGATAAACAACCATCCTGCAGGAACCCTCAACGGCGGTGAACCTGCTCCTATTCGGACCGAATCCCACATTCCGGTCCGGGGCCCGAACAAGAACTTGTGTTGGCCCCAGTGTATACCATCAGGCGAAAGGCTGGTTTCGATTGAAGGCGCATCAATCCAATAATTCGATACAGGTCTGTGGTAGGCGACATAGTGACCATTCCATTTCTCAGGTAGGAGGACTACGTCTTTATTCTCGGTTGGGAGAATGATACCGTGCCGAGTGAAAGTGCAGAAATCCTTCGTCGTCATCAAAGCCGTAGCAACACCCATTTGTCTGCTAATAGCAACATAGGTAATGAAATACATCTCGCCAATTTGAGTGATCCTTGCATCTTCCATCCCAAACTCTTCCCACAACTCGTGAGGCATGAGATCTGGGTAGATGGATACGTCATTAATTGCCAGATTCTTTGCATTAAGGCGGGCCAAACGTAAGTGAGAGATGTAGCGTAAGCGAACTCGGCCATCCGGGAGGCGCAAGATCCTGGGATCGCTTGCATCTACTTCACTTGGATCAAAGTTGTCGACAACCCATTCAGGTGTTCCGGAATGCCATTCAATCCTTGGTGAGACCAGCGGACCAGTATTATCAAATTGAGGTGCTTCCGCAACTCGCACAAGTAGAATAATCTCATCATTGAAGAGTGCTACACCTGGGTTAAAAGTTCCGAGAATCGCAAAAGCAGGCTGTGACGGTTCAAGATCGGTTGGACGAAGAAGAACTTCATCACCTAGGACATTAATTGTCATGAATTCACCTCGATGATGATCCCCTCATTTGACCTGAGTAAAAGGTTCGAAAGTGACACCCGCTCGGCGCGATCGAGGTATGTCGACATCACGACTTCACCTCGACCACCATCAGGTATGGATATGGTGTGGGATTGATCCACAAAATTAAGCGCAACCAGCCGAGAACCCTCGGAATGCTCTCGAAGGTACAAATAACAACAATCATGATCAACATTGAGCGGTCGATACGTACCGTGAACCAACGCGGGCGTATTACACCGATACCAGAGGAGCTGACGATAGAGATTTAGCATTGAGGACGGATCATCGCTCTGTACCTCGATATTGCGCTCTTGATAATTAGCTTCAACAGGAAGCCAGGGTTCAACTTTGGAGAAGCCCGCATAAGGTTCCGAATTCCACTGCATGGGCGTCCGACAAAAATCGCGTGTCTTGTGCAGTCCAAGCCGGAAACCCTGAGGATCCTGCATCAAATCCTGTGTGATTACGCCGTTTTCAATGCCCAATTCATCACCATAGTACAAGGTTGGCGTACCTCGCAGTGTGAGCAGCAACATAGCTGCAACACGCGCTTGGGCTGTCCCTATCCGCGAGGCGAGCCGAGTTCCATCATGGTTCCCAAGCACATAGTTGGGCCAGCCGAATGACGGAATGGCGCCCTCTAGTCCATCCACTGAATGACGAAAAGCCTCTGCCTCCCAGGGTAAATGCATCAGGCGGAAGTTAAATGGAAGATGCAAGCCATCTCCACTCTCGCCATAGTATTTGATCCAACGCGGCATCTCGTACCACACTTCCCCAATTGCACAGCGGTCGTCGTACTGATCGAGCAGCTTGCGGAATTCCCGGATAACCTGGTGAACTTCGTCTTGATCCTCGTTGTACAGGTGCATCTGCCGTCCAAAGATATCATTGGAGGGAAGATTGGGATCTGTCCTTGAACTGGGAGGATTATCCTTCAACTCCACGTCCTTCAAAATCATCCCCACGACGTCCATTCGAAATCCATCCACACCTCTCTCTAACCAGAACCTCAGAACGTCGAGCATCGCTTCCTTTACTTCGCGTTCACGCCAATTGAGTTCGGGTTGTTCCCTGAGAAATTGGTGCAAGTAGTATTGACCCGTATTTTTATCCAGAGTCCATGCGGGCCCACCAAAAACACTCCCCCAGTTGTTGGGAGGGGAGCCACCGGGTTTAGGATCGCGCCAGATATACCAGTCGCGCTTCGAGTTCTTTTTACTTGATCGCGATTCGATGAACCAGGGGTGCTGATCAGAGGTGTGATTGGGAACGTAATCGATAATGATTTTCATCCCACGCTTGTGTATCTCTTCGATCAGACGATCGAGAGTTTGCAAATTTCCAAACAATGGATCGACGTCGACGTAATTAGCGACATCGTATCCAAAATCTGCCATTGGAGAGGGATAAAAAGGGCTTATCCAGATAACGTCTATTCCCAATGAAGGTGGAATGCCTCCATTTGGATACGCTGATGAACCATCATTCAAATAATCAAGTTTGTTTAGGATGCCTTCGAGGTCGCCAATGCCATTCCCGGTCGTATCTTTGAAGCTCCTGGGGTAGATCTGATAGATCACTGCCCTTTGCCACCAGGGCAAATCGGCGGATTTGGATAATTTCATCGCAGGTTTTGGTCCCTCGTTATACGGTGGTTCACGATATTATGATCCTTCTATCTCATTTGGTGAATCAAGATCTCTCAGCCCCTCCTCGACAGTGAGCATCCCAATCAATGACAGCCAGGTGATCAGGATAACCACCAGAGGTACGGTCATCACAACGCTTACAACGACCAGCAATATGCAGATTGCAAATACGGATAGGCTCAAACCTGGGTTTTTGAAAATGAAAATGAAGCTGTTCCTATAAGTCGTCAGGAAGCGGCGATCAGACTGGACCAACCAGAAAGGCCAATAGAAAATATTTGCTACCAGCCACACCAGGAGAATGAATCCCCACGCTACCCGAAGGATGCCCCACATCAAGCCAAATACATCCTGATATGCCACGAAATTGACCACGGTCACTCCGATCACAACCAGGTTCACAAAACCCCACGTTAACCCTGGGAGGATCATTCTGCGCATATCAGATAACATGGGGCGGAACTCCAAGTACTCTTTATTGATAACTCTTTGTGCAACGACATACACCGTCGCTGTTGCGATCGGGCCAGTTACAATGGGGATTTGGAGCAAGAACCAAAGGATGTTGATAGCCATCAAGGTTATAAGGTCGTCATACCAAAGTCTGATCGCACGTCCCACAATTTTCAATGCACGGATCATATTGAATTATCACTCCATCCTGATAGTTAGTCCTCAAAAACAAGCTCGACATTCCTGATGGCAAATCCTCGATAGATCCCGATCCTCGTTACCCGATTCATAATTGGAACCTATTCGCACTGACAAAATCATCAACGTGGGCTGACATTGTAAATATTACTTTCACCTCACTTATCGCCACCTGACGGATCCTTATGGCACAAGGTAATAGGTGCTCCCACCTTCAGCTTGGAAGCATAAGGCGTTACCACATGCTTCGCTATCGGCCGTTCTACCTCCAAAGTCCTGCACTTCGCTAACCCCGACGACGACAACCGGCGAGAAAGTCCCACTTACCCCGGCAAAAGTGATTATCAAGTCTTCAGCCTTGATCAATGGATATCCACTAAAGAGGGTGATCCCAGGAACGATCTCGATGACTGCTTGAGCGGCCATCGCTGGCGCCATTCCGGAGCCATAGATCTGTTGTCCGATTGCACCGCTCAGATCCCAGCCATCTCTCAAGTCTTCTAGAGGGATGAAGAGGGAGAGATCATTCTCGGCAACAGATTCGTATGCTGCGGGATGCTCCGTTGCTGCGCCATCCGGTAGGAGAGGCGGCAAGGACCAGGGAATCGTGAGCAATGTGTGTTTGACAAACTCAGCGATGAGTTTTTCAACATCAGGGTCTAACACTCCATGGAGGCGTTGCAGGGTTTCAATCAGGTAAGTCCAGGCTTCGTATTGTTCTTTAGGTGTAATGACGGCACCACGCTGCGTTGGCGTAAGCCCGAAGAAGGTGCGAGGAGACGTTATTCCCCACACCATTTTCGACGTTGTTTCACCGATGTCCTCCCCCATCCACCCATAATCGCATTCCCAGATCCATGACAGCCTCATTAAGTTGGCAACAGCCCGATTGATAATCTCTAGGTACATTGAGTCTTGATCCAGTTGATACAAGCGTGCGGCTGCTGCGGCCGTGAGGGCTGTCATGTGGGTTTCGTATGAAAGTGAAAAACCATATCCTTCAAGTTTCTTCAGGGATGCGCGTGCCTCGTTAACGTAGTGATCCTCACCGGTCAGGTCATGGAGAAGCAGCATAAGGTAGGCGTAACCACCGCCAGCATCCGGTTCACGCTCGATGCCTTCCCAAGTATTGAAGCTGTAAAAACGTGGAAAGTCATAATCGACAGTGTGTGCGAAATCGATCCAAGCATCCCCTGACCGCATCGCGAGGTCGCGCAGTTCTCGATCTTCTGGATCCCAAATTGCGAGCTCGGTGACCTTAATTGCATGACCCAGTTCATACCAGGTATCCCCGCGCCCTTGTGCACCAGTCAGTGAGATCGGGCCGCTGTTCTGGAACATACCCTCCGGGCCAAAATCAGGGTTGAAGAATTCCGGGATCGTCGCGCGCAGGTCGTGGTAATAATCTGGGGCATCGCCGAACCCCAACTTGTAACGGGTAAGGGCCGAGTAGACGTCGAGTTGTGTGATCGCTTCTGCAGATTGGCGCGTATCGCCCACGTAGGCTCGTAAATACCGTTTGCCATCCACCATCACCCAGTTCTCCTCATTCGCCAGGTCGAGGATGGTGAGATCTTGAATGGCAGGAGGTAGGTTCATGGCTCCTTCTGGGATCTCATAGGGCATAAGCCAACCGAATAATGGATCATCCGGAACTGTTATAAGGTCATATATGTCGCTGAGATTATGAAGATAGCGAGTGAACATCTCGTCTTCATCGGCTGGCTCGGAGGGCATTAAATAAAGGAAACAGTCATAGAGAGGCACTGGAGAATGTTGTGGCTGATTCATGAGGTCCACTTTCGAGAATTGATGACCAAAGCGCTGACCCATTCGGCGTGGAGTTGCCGTAGGTGTGTAACGGGCTGCTTCCATAAAGGGATTGAGCGCAGTCAGATCCACCCAGTAGAAGAGCGTACTATCAAGCGTTTCACTATAGGCATATAAATGGGGCGCAGCCAGAGGCGCTCGGTCGGCATAAACCTCAAGTTGTCCCTTCGTTTCCTCACCTGTCGTGCGGTCAACAAATTGGAGTTCCGGCTTTGCTCCTGCCGGGGGAGCTTCGTTACGAATAATCTCCATCCGCCAGCGAATCAGCCCTGGATGGTAAGGGTATATGTGAAACGTGATTTGGAAGTCAGCTCCCCAATCACTCTGCCCTGTTAAGATGATCCTTTCACCAGCATCCGTTTCAATGCTCTCAATCTCGGGATCATTCCCCATCATATTGAGCGCATCACCGCCTGGCAGTGTCAATGCCAGCGCTTCTTGGTCATTTTGTGGGTAGATGAAAAAGCGATCGCCCGCATATTCCACTCGATAGGATCCGGTTTGAAGCCCAATCCCGTCCACGAGAAAACTGGTTTGATCCGTAGATGCCCGAGGGATTAGGGGCATGGGTAAGCGACGATAGCGGTCTGGCTCAACAACGACCGGGAAAGGTACTTTGGTCCTTGTGGTCGGTGTGGTTCTGGAGGGTACAACATTGGTTGGTCTCACAATTTCAGAGGGTGTTGGACTCCGACTACAACCGGCTACTAGCATGAATACGAAGATTAAAGAAGTGGCTTGCAAAATCTTCATTCAATTCACTCTGCCAGTATTGAGTCCATTACAAAACAATAGCGTTCAACTAAATAATGAAGCTGAAGCGTTCACCAATACCTGGCGCAGCCCATCTTCGGTTATGGGATCTTGAGGAATCAGCGAACGACTCCAGCGGATGGACTAAATCTGCTTTCTTTATGATTACCCCTTCAATCCGCTGTAGCTCACCCCCTCGATATAGTACCGGCTGAAGAAAAAGAAAATGGTCAATGGCACGACCGCGTTGATCATTGCGCCTACCAGGGTTAAGTTCCAGGCCGCTTTGTATTGCTGCTGAAAGACGCTCAATGCCACATTGAGTACCCACATATCCGGCGTATTCAAGTAAAGCAACGCATCCAGGAAGTTGTTCCACATCGCCTGGAATTGGATGATGAAAAGTGTCAGAAGCGCTGGGCGCGCCAGCGGTATAACTACGTCCTTGAAAATTTGAAAATAGGAGGCCCCATCGATATAAGCTGCCTCTTCAAGTTCCTTTGGAACTCCTTTTAGGAACTGGGTGAGCATGAAGATCCCGAATGCGTCTACAACGCTGGGAATAATCAGGCTGTACGCTGTATTCACCCACCTGAACTTGGCGATGACGACGTATTTCGGAATTAGAGTCAAAGCTCCTGGGATCATCATGGACGCCAATAGGAATGTAAAGATCAATTCTCGACCAGGAAACTGAAGTCGCGAGAATGCATATGCGGCCATCGAGCTGAAGATAAGCATTGTGAAAGCCCGGATGATCGAGAGTAAAGTGATATTGAACATCCATCTGAAGAAACGACCTCCACCAGCGGTTCTCGCCAGAAGTTCAAACAAAAAGGTCACTAAGATTCCGACAGCAAGCGATCCCAACATTGCGAGTACGACCCTGCCCCAATCAGGGCGAGACATCGATAGGATTCCGACGCCGATAAGCCCAAAGATGGCGACTGAGATGCCGACCGTCCATTTAAGCACGGGTTGAGGATCGAAACGAAACTCCAAGTACATGGCGCTTCCTAGGCCAGCCAATACAGCCAGGAGTATGCATACAGGGAGACCGATGCTTCTCGGGAGACCTTTCCCCTCCTCTGCGCTCGTCAATCCGGTTATGAGGAAGATCCCGAAGAACACAAAGAGACCAGTCATCAATGCAAGCGATGTTGCGCCTTCCGGTCTCGGCAAGCCTCCAAAATCCGTGTTCCATAATTTCACCCAATTCTCAAACAGCCACTCTTCTGGGAAGAAAGTAGGTGGCCATGCAATAATTTCAGCATCCGTCTTAAACGTGCCCAAGAACGCTAAGATAAAGGGCGTGAACATGATGATGCCGATTAATGTCAGCAGGAAATAAAGCAACAATCTGCTAAATCGGTGCCTTAGTACCGATCCAGATACACCAACAGGTTTTACGGGTTGTGCCGTTCTCGTGGTCGTCGCCATGATCACCCCTCCTTAGTACAACTCAGTTCCCCGCTCGATGTATCGGCGTTGGACGAAAGTGAACGTAAATATGATCACCGCGAGGATGAAAGCCATGGCGCCCGCAAAACCCATGCGCGGCGGCCCGCTTATCCCTAACGCTTCTGCGTAAATCAGGTAGACAGGTGTAAGGGTGGTATTGAGCGGACCACCAGATGTGAGGATTTTTACCTGGTCGAAGACTTGCCAGGTTCCAATTGTTCCTAGCACAACGATCAATAGTATCACCGGACGCAGCATAGGCACCGTAATGCGGAAGAATTGCTGGCGATTATTCGCACCATCGATCGAAGAGGCCTCATAAAGGCTAGGAGGGACATCCTGTAATGCGGCCAGGAACATAATCATAAAGGTCGGCGCGGTTGTGAAGATATTCTGGAACATAATGGCCATCCAAGTGATGCTTGGTCCCCTCAGGTACCAAAGGTCTGAGGAAATCTCAACACCAAGAGGCCCAAGTAATATCTGCAAGAGACCTCTGGGATCACCAAGCCATTCCAATGCCTCCCATTGAACACCAATGAGTGCTAAAGCTTTTGTGATGCCAAAGTTCAGATAACCCGTTTTTAAATAGAGCCACCAAAAGATCATGGAAATGACAACGGATGAAGTTACGCTAGGTGCATAAAAAGCTGAACGATAATAATTAGACCCACGAACTTTAGAATTCACCAACACCGCTAAAATCAGCGCCAGACCAGTTTGCAATGGAACAACCAGTACAACATACCACAAAGCGTTTACGAGAGAACGGATGAACTTCGTGTCAGTCAAGGCGTTCTTGTAGTTCTCCAATCCGACCCATGTGGGCGGCCAAGTGAATAGGTCGAACTCAGTGAAGCTCACGTAGACTGCGAAAAGAATGACACCAATCGTGAAGACCAATGTAACCAAGAGATAAGGTGAGAGAAACAGGTAGGCTGTAACAGCCTCGTCACGGACTCTCCGGCTAGCAATTAGGCTCCGTCGAGGGGAAGCTGCGTCAGACATAGGACACCTCCCGGTTGCGAAAAATGGGCACTCGAAGGGCTGCACTCATCTACACACCCGAGGTTTCACTCAGAACCCATTCTAGAGGTTATACCCAACCCCTCAGGCAGAATCCTGAGGGGTTGGGCTCTCATGGATGAGGCTTGAGCTACTCTGATAGGACTTTGTTGATTTCCTCGGTTGCTTGAGCAAAAGCCTCGTCCACGGTTTGATCACCAAGATAGATGCGTTCTAGCGCCTGACTGACGGCGTCGTTGACCTTACCGGTGTTGGGGCCCCAGTAAGCCACCCGTGTGAGTGGGAATGTCCCGCCAATGGCAATTGCCGCATCGTTTGGATCAATGACCAGGCCGATCTGGTCTGGGTGCGTGCTGTAAGCGAAACCAGTCTCCACGATCTCAGCTTGATTTAGACGGCCGGTAACGAAGATCGCAAAGGCTGCTGCAGCTCTTGGGTAGGCTGAGTTGGCATTGACACCGATGCCATTTGTGAAGATCACATCCGCCTTACCCACCGGTCCAGTCGGCAGAGGAACGGCCTTCCAGTTAACATCAGCATAGTTCTGACGCATGAAGTTGACCATCCAACCTCCCTCGTAGGTAAATCCTACGAGTTCCTTGCCGATGGCCTCACCGCACCACCCGGCACCTACATCCGCTGAGGTGACCAAAGCGCCACTCTCCTTCATATCAAGGATATAGGCAGCCGCTTCTTTGACCTCAGGCNNGTAAGCGCCTCCATTGCCAAAAGCCCAAGGGGCAAAGCGCGCCCAGTCGGCATTCTGACAAAAACCTGCGTAATCCGTGTTGGCAGCGATCGCCTCTGCAGCCGCTTTCAGATCATCCCAGGACCAATCTGCAGTCGGCTCGTCGATCCCAGCCTGTGCGAAGGCATCAGGTATGTAAACAAGCCCGAGCGTCCCCCAATCTTTCGGCAGTGCATAGGTCTTGCCTTCCAAGGTGAAGATGTCGAGCAGTGCCGGAATGAAGTCTCCACGACCTGTTCCAGCCTCTGCCATGTAGGAGTCAAGTGCCAGTAGTTGGCCAGTCGGCCCGAAGGCTGTCATCAACTGGTCGTCAACATAGAATGCATCCGGTGCAGTTCCACCAGCCATGGAAGCTTTGAGCTTGGTCTGGAAATCAGCAGGTATAGGCTGATAATCCACTGTGACATCAGGATAGACTTCATTGAATCGTACAATGGAGTCGCGGTAAATCTGTTGTTCGGTTTCGTCGCCCCAACCCGAGAAGACGATCGTCGCTCCTGGCTCAACCTCGATAACGGCAAGGCCTAACAAGCCTTCTCCGACATCTGCGCCTCCACCCGTCAGGTACTCCGAGGCTTCCTCCTGTGCTTGTGCGAAGGACTCCTCCACCGTTTGATCACCAAGGTAAACGCGCTCGAGAGCTTGGCTCACGGCATCGTTGACTTTACCGGTGTTGGGACCCCAGTAGGCAACGCGAGAGAGTGGGAACGTGCCGCCAACTGCAATGGCCGCATCATTCGGGTCGACGACCAAGCCGATCTGATCGGGGTGTGTGCTGTAGGCGAAACCGGTCTCTACGATCTCTGCCTGATTGTCGCGGCCGGTGACGAACAGTGTGAATGCGGCTGCCGCACGTGGGTATTGGGTGTTTGCATTCACGCCAATGCCGTTGGTGAAGATCACATCAGCTTTGCCCTCAGGTCCGGTGGGCAGCGGGACGGCCTTCCATTCGACATCAGCATAGTTCTGTCGCATGAAGTTGACCATCCAACCACCCTCGTAGGTCATACCCACGAGTTCCTTTCCGATGGCTTCGCCACACCAACCTGCGCCCACATCCGCAGAGGTTACGATCAGGCCCTGTTCGTACATGTCAGTCACGTACAATGCCGCACCGCGAACCTCTGGGGTGTCGAGCAAAGGAGCCGTGAAATCGTCGTTGGAGTAAGCGCCACCATTGCCAAATGCCCAAGGAGCAAAGCGCGCCCAGTCCGCATTTTGACAGAAGCCGCCGTAGTCTGTATTGGCTGCGATCGCCTCAGCCGCAGATCTTAGGTCATCCCAGGACCAGTCCGCTGTTGGTTCATTGATTCCGGCTTGTGCAAATGCATCCGGAATGTAAACGAGCCCGAGCGTCCCCCAGTCCTTGGGCAAGGCGTAGGTCTGACCTTGGAGCGTGAAGATGGAGAGCAATGCCGAGATGAAATCGCCTCGGCTAATGCCTGCCTCTGCCATGTAGGAATCAAGGGGCAATAGCTGACCGGTAGGACCAAATGCAGTCATGAGTTGGTCGTCGACGTAGAAGACATCTGGCGCAGTACCGCCGGCCATGGAGGCTTTGAGCTTGGTCTGGAAATCTGCGGGGATGGGCTGGTAGTCTACGGTGATGTCCGGGTAGACTTCATTAAAGCGCTCTATTGAATCACGGTAGATCTGCTGTTCGGTCTCATCGCCCCAGCCTGAGAACACGATGGTTGCGCCTTCCTCCACCGCAATCACACCAGGCGGAAGTTCTTCTACGACTTCAGTAGGTTCTACGGGCTCAGCTGTAGGCGTTTCGGTTGCTCCGTCACAAGCCGTGAGGATCATGCTTGCGATCAGCAACAACCCAAGGATCGATAGTAAGGTGAAGCGTGTCTTTTTCATTGAAGATTTTCTCCTCCGTTTCGTTCAAAACAACGGTCACTCATCTTCTGAATGAAGTTAACAACTTTGCTATCCCATCTGCCTCCTTTCACTTTCAGTCGCACGCTTACCATGGAACCTATCAGGCTGTGGTATACTTCGTCGCTGGCCCAGGGTGCGTGAGCGTCACTGGGCTTTTTATCGGAGCCATGCATTGTCTGCCATTAACCGATGCGTGGCTCCCTCCACATAAAAATCCAGCAGGACGCTATTAATGAGAGTGCTTGCTCACTGTCGCTTGGAAACTGCGTATTGCTCCAGATTCACCTCCTGTTCGGACTCTATTCCGCTGGCGCAAGTTCATCATCACAACCACAAGACTGGCGGATGGCTAGTTGGGTAGCCACACGCACTCGAGTCGTCGCTGAAATTGAGCCATTCATCTGTTCGAGTAACAATCGACCTGCCAATCGTCCCATCTCAACAGTAGGAATGGCCACTGTCGTAAGAGGTGGATTGGCATAGGATGCCCAAGAGATATCGTCAAATCCGACAACGGCGACATCTTTGGGGATTCGGCGCCCCATCCGACCTAATGCGCGCATGGCTCCTATCGCCATGGCATCGTTCACTGCCACGATACCGGTCGTTTCTGGGAATTCTTTAAAGGTTTGTTTCGCGGCCTCTTCACCGGTTTCGGTAGTTGTGTCTTCCATCTCTACGATGAACGGCTCCAAACCAGCTGCATGTATGGCCGACAGATAGCCGGCGGTACGTTCATCGCTACTAGCCCATCCCTGAGGTCCTCGCATTAATACAATACGCGTGTGATTGTGAGTCTCGATGAGGTGAGCTGTTGAAGTGTGAGCACCTTCCTCATTTTGGGGCTGGACTGAAGTAAAAGGAGATTCTCGCAACGCATTATCCACAAGCAGCGTGGTCAATCCAAGGATAGAGGCAGCAAGAATGAATTTTGGTGAAATATCGGGACCGGCCATTACCAATGCATCTGCGCGTTGTTCCTGCAGCACACGCAAATTAGCTGGACCAGCTGCTAATTGAGCGTCATCCAGAGTAACAAGCATAACGTTATACCCATCATCCTTCAAGGCTTCTTCTAGCCCATGCATGATGAAAGGATAAAAGGGATCCTCCGCGGCGGAGAATTGGCGACGATGAACGAGAAATAGGACGGTCTTTGTGGAGGAAGTCGCTAAGCTGCGCGCGGCTAAATTCGGCCGGTACTGAAGCTCTTGCGCGAGCGTCAGCACTCGTTCCCGTGTCTTTTGACTCACCCCCGGCTTGTCGTTTAATACTCGAGAGACTGTCGCCGTCGAAACGCCAAGTCGGTCGGCAATTTCGCGTAAAGTAGACATCGATAAGTTCTAATTTTAAGTGGAATGTAAGCGCTTACGTTGATGTTACGTTATTTCGCGGGCTTTGTCAAATTAACAGGTGGTGGGAGCCATTCCCAATGCAGGTGGTTAAGGTCTTACGTCAACCTCTTGCCTCTCCCCATGAAGGTAGAAAGGGAAAGCCAATCGCTTCCAATGGGAGGGCAATTGAGGATTGATCTCAAAACCACCATCCGTAAGCCGCAATCCAGCAAAACCGAAAACTAGAGCTTGCCACAACCCACCTGCGGATGCCGCATGAATGCCATGTCCAGCGTTCCCGCGGATGTCTTGCAGATCGGCACGGGCGGCGCGCATGAAGTGCTCATAGGCAACTTCTGGTTGGCCGAGTTCGCAGGCAGCCCAGGCATGTATTGCGGGGCTGAGTGATGAACCGTATTCATGATCCGTGCGCGTATGGTAATAATCCCAGTTCGCTTTCCATGTCTTGCTGTCAAATTGGTCTCGTAAAAGGCAGAGCAGCATGATCACGTCGGCTTGTTTGAGGACTTGATGAGCGTTAGCACCTTCGATCCCCAGCAAGCTTTGCATCGATTCGGTCCGTCCCGCATACTTTTCCCAGTCCACTTCCGGTTGCTGGAAGAAGCCGTCGAATTGCTCGATAAGGCCAGTTGCTGGATCCATACAGAATTTTAGTTTCGCTGCGATATCCCGCCACAAATCAAGCTGAGTAGGCGTGATAGCAAGGCGTTGATCAAGTTCTTTGACCTCAGCTGGACTCGTCCTTTGAAGCCATTCTCGAAGCTCGATTGCTTTGGTTAGATGCCACCGTACCATGCCGTTTGTATATGCGTTGTTGTCGACATGCGTGTGGTATTCGTCAGGTCCAATCACCTGGCGAATGACATAATGATCTCCTTCATGCTCGGCACGATCACCCCAGAAAACCGCTGTCTCAAGAATAATAGGAACGCCAAAGTTGCGCATGAACTCGTCATCGCCGGTAACCTGCCAATATTGCCAAATGGCGTATGCAATGTCCGCTGAAATGTGGATTTGAATATCCCCAGTCCATATACGAATCAAGCTTGTTGGATCATTCCAGTCCGGGAGCCAACGGGGGGTCACTTCCTCACCAGTCTCGGCGCTTTCCCAAGCGTATTGCGCACCACCAAACCCATTATCTGCAGCCTTACTTCGGGCGCCATTGATTGTGTGCCAGCGGTACATCAACATGTTACGAGCTAGCTCAGGATTTGTGTACGTAAAAAAGGGAATGACAAAGATTTCGTTATCCCAGAACACATGACCGCGGTAACCGAATCCACTTAGTGTTTTAGCGCCAATGCTGACTCTCTCGTCTTCCTGCGAGGCGGCGATCCGTAATTGATAGAGCGCATGACGGATGGCTAACTGCGCCTCATTATCACCTTCGATGATCACATCACTCCTTGACCAGAATTCACCCCAGGCAGCCTCGTGGGCAGCACGGAGTGATTCATACCCCGAAGTTGCTGCTTCATGCACTTTGCTCTGTGCAGCTTCGAGTGGATCCTCCGTGTCGCGAGAGGTGTATATCGACACAAACTTGTCGACGGTAATGCGTTCCCCTGAATTCAATTTCGCTTGGATACTCACACCAGGATTACCCGGGCAATCTCTCCTCTCCATACTCGCCTTTACACCGTTGACTGATAGACAGGTGGCTATCGCCAGCAATTTTTGAGTGGATCGAGCTTTCACAACTAGGTGAGTATTCTCTGAACTTGACTGCTGTGTGACGAACTCCCAATGAAGACGCCCTTCGTTCTCTACGTGACCGTCAAGTGAAGCTCTCATTTCAACAGATGCATCACCTTCTAACGCATGAACTTGAACTCGGAGAGCCATCACGTGAGGGTCCTCCAGGCTTGGAAAACGCTCGAATGTCAATTCAAATTGCCGGCCATCACTTGGTTCCCAGCGAAGTCTCCTCCGCAGAATGCCCTTCTTCAGATCAAGGACACGCGCATAATCCTCTACCTTTTCGCGATCCATCGAAAAGCGTTGCCCATTGATCCTTATCTCAAGAGATGTCCAGTCAGGCGCATTCACCAATTCTGTAAACACGATGGGGACGTCATCCCACATTCCATGGATAAAAGTTGCCTGTCTATCATTCGGAAATCGTTCCTCGAAGGATCCCCTCGTACCCAGATAACCATTACCTTGGGTCAAAATCGTCTCTTGATGATGTTGGCAATCCGGTCTGAATTCCGCCTCGGCCACTCTCCAGTTTGCCGCACGGAGTAAATCTGAAACATGAATCCCTTCCAGATCGGGTAAGACCTCATCCGCCTCACCCACCCGCTCCACTGGGCCGATCCCTACTGTTACCATTCCCGAGGCTTTTGCCGCCTGAATGCCAGAAGCTGCGTCTTCAACGACCAAGCATCTTGAAGGAGGGACATCCAACATCCGTGCTGCATAGAGAAAAAGATCGGGAGCGGGTTTTTGCCGCTCGATGCTATTCCCATCCGCGCAACCATCGAGCAGCGCTTCGATCCCCAATCTGGCAATGACTGCAGGTGCATTGCGGCTTGCTGAAGCGATGCCCACCTTAATGTTCTTCCCCCGCAATTCCGCCAGCAAAGAGGTAACACCTGGTAATAGGTCATCTTGAGTCAGATCGGTGATCATTTCCTGATAATAGCTGTTTTTCCGTGCCATCCATTCTTCGGCTTGATCCTCACTGATCTCCTGTCCGGCTAACATCAGACGAAGCGATTCCCTGCGAGATACTCCTCGTAATTTTTCATTGTCAGCTCGGGAAAAAGGAATGCCTTCATCCTCTGCCAAACGCTTCCATGAACGAAAGTGATACTCTGCAGTGTCTGTGATAACCCCATCCAAATCAAAAATGACAGCTTCTATCATTCTTCAACTACTCCCTTGCGCATTTCGACAGCTTTCCCGTCTGATGATATTCGTGTCGACGACTACAGAAACAATAGGTTACCAACGTGATAGCATCACCGTTCGCCATTGTCATCTTTTCAACTGGTGTAGGTAAACATTCACCCGAATGAGGTCTGCTCCGACCTATCTATCCTCTTGCTCCCGAGCTGCCTCCGTGAGACCCTCTGACCACTTTGAACGGTCGAGGGCAGAGTGTAGCTCTAAACGGTTTCCATCTGGATCCCTCAAATACGCACTCCTGATACCCCAATCGGGAAAGTCCTGAGGATCTAACTCAAATGCAATCCCCATGTCAGATAAATCCTTGTACATTGCATTCACGTCCTCCATCGAAAAAATCAAAGCAACACGATCCTGGCAATCGGCTTCTGATGGAAGATTGTCAGTCCCAACGACCTCCGCCATGGCTCCACGTTTAAAGAGCGCCAGGACAACCTCATCGTCCTCGTGATCCGTAAAGGAAGCATAGCTGTCGTCTTCATCGCCCCATGTGGGCTTGAAGCCAATTACATCTCGTTAAAACTTGAAGCATCCGGCAAAATTTGCCACTAATAACCTCGGGTGATTAAATCGCATCGCACACCTCCGAGTTAATAAGATATACTATCCGGCCACTCCCCGTCTACATCCTGTTCCCACCCAACAGAGGTACCCTCCACGTTGCCTACTAAGTACGGTGAAAGTCTTCATCGATTGCTTTGGAGAATTTCATTCGCAGTTGACGTAGAACCAGGAACCAGATTTACCGAGAAACCACATGAAAGTTCGTAGAACAGATTAATGGAGCGAAAAATCGAACATCACGTTGGCTTCGAGCTCAGAGTCGGCATACTTACGGCTTCACCGATACCACTAGTGTGTGTTCGGTGCCTGTTGTCGTCTTAACCTGAATCGTGCGACCGCCTATGGAATCAACAATCTCATATTCAGTCTCTGCATCATCCAGCATTACCGATTCAACCTCACTATCCGTCGGGATTGTATGGCCGATGATCAGAGTCCACCCGGCAGGTGCGGAGATTGTAGTCCGATAGGTAAGGTCATTATGTTCTGCTGATACATCTATCGTTCCATGCCCAACACGCAAATTCTTCACCGATAAATTGGTCCAAGATGATGGTATGTTCGGAACGACAAGTAGGCTGTCACCAGGGATGTTGGGTCTAACGCCGAGGAAATGATGAATGATGGGCCACTGAATCCCATAGGACGACCATGCCTGCATGAACATCGCCCGTTCTTGCATATCCACAAAGGGATCATAATCCGGACTAGGTAGAATCTCCGGCAGCGCACCAGGCATTTCAAGATCCAGGTTTTCACCGATCGCGCGCATATAATACAGCGCTTGATCCTCATCCAGCCGACCATAGTTGGCTTCCGCAACTGCCATAACGGAGTTTGGTAAAGTCCAAACCTTGGCCTCACCTCTACCATCAGGACCCCCTCCCTCACCCGTATGATACAGTCCTGCCTCTCCACTGAATCCATCTGATTCCAACACACTAAATACAGCGGTCGCGCGTTCCGGCGGGGCAATGGCAACTTCCATTGGAGTTGCGTTGATCCAATGAAGCTGTTGTCTCTGCCCAGTCGACTCCAAACAGTTATCGATTGAATCAGCATAAAGGTTCTTATCGGGCATCCACCATTTCTCAAGATTCTGTCGCAAAGTGTTTGCCGCGTTCATTGCCCATGTTGCAGTCTCTTCATCGGCTTTACTCGACGCCATGTGGTGTAAGCCGATCAGGGCTTGCCAGGTATACATCGATACGTCAAGTTTCTGATGCGCCATGCCGTGTCGTTCAATCATACCGAACCCTTCGGGGCAGCCATCTTCGTTGGCATCGAGGTCCGTCATGACATAGCGCAAACCATCACGGACAAAATCATACATTTCGTCTCGGAAAGCGTTATCACCAGACCATCGCCACACAAGCTCCACTGCGATGGCGAATTGCGCAGTTTCGTTGGTGTTACCCGGATGGTTCGTCGAACCAAAATACACTGAACCATCGCTCATCACTTCGTGAACGACTTTGCCAGTATCCTCATTAATCGCTCGCGAGGCCTCACGAATTGTGCGCAGGTGATCCATTGCTGTATCCCAGAGGCCAGATGCGACGAGAGCGTAAACCGAGTACGCTCCGTCGGTACCGAAAAATTCAGCGTAGTCTGGCAAACCAGCAGCTACGCCATTCAATACCGGCAATTCGACCAACGCCGCTGGGTAATCATTACCCCCATCTGTGTCCCGGATCTGCACATCGGTTACTGTGAAGCGAAGATCAGCCAGGTTAAGTTTGCTCCAATCAAAGGCCGCTTGAAGGACCTCGTCGGGCAAATCAACCTGCGACCTTTCCAACACAGCCATGCGTGAATTGATCTTCTCCCACAACATCCCTTCAGGATCTGCAAGCCCAGCGTTCAGCGCGGCTTCTGCTTCTTCCACAGAGGTGTGAGATCCCGCAACAGCAAACCAGAGGGTTCGAAATCCCTCTGCTGGGATGTTGACTTCAAGCGTCAACTGACCGCCCATTCCCTCACCATGCTGAGAATGGGCGCGTTGAGTAGATCGCTTTACTGGTCCCCAATATTTCGATCCCGTATCCCCACCTGTAATTTCTCCCGAGGTCCCCACTAGCGCATACCATGGCTTTCCAGGTTCCTGGAACACGAGGCAACCTCGATCCTTATCGTAGATGCCCTCATCCTTTTCGTTGAATTCCTCGGCGTTCAGAGGGCGACTCCAATCCCAAGGATACGACGCCATGATATCGCTGTGAACGTCCATGGTAAGTTCAATTGTCCTAGGTACTGAATTTGGATTAACCAAGGTCAACCCCGTCAGTACAACGGGAAAGCCGTCGGGGGCGAATTCCGTCCTGGTGAGCTCTAGTCCCTCAAAAGCAGGATAATGCATCTGAACATATCCCATCCCTGAAGTGAAACGGTTCGCTGGGGGAAGCCACTCACCATTCAGTGCAAACCAATAACCATCGATTAACTTGATGGGGTGAGTCCACACACCACCCATCTCACCCTTTATGTGCCAACCCATCGGGGGGAAACCCCCGCTCAAATCCCCAATCACATAGGCTCGAGTGCCAGCGGCAGCGTATCGCTTGCGTGCGAGGTCATTCGTCGTTGAACGTGTGAGTAAATTGGCCGGTGCCTCGGAATCCAGGAGTATTTCAATTTGTCCATATTCCGGGTATGTAGAAATTTCGGGAGAAACTTCATCCGCTCTCTTACAGGAAACTAGAAGAAAGACGATGAAAGCTGCGATAAGTGTGATGTGGAGAGATTTTCGATATCTCATATTGGCTATGCGAAACGATTGGTTTTGATAGTTTTTCGATTCCTAGATGGTGTCTGGGCCGCGTAATTCCACAGTCCTCAAGCTCCCATGGAGTTCACCTAGCGTGTCACAGGAGATGCTAATCCGTTGGCGCGTACAGACGATATCGATAAAATCGCTCCCCGTGAAAATCTACCTCGCCCTCGAATTCAAATCCCAATCGCATCAATACTCTATCGCGTCTCCTGCTGAGCGGCAGCAGCGCGATCACCGATTCGAATCCCATCTTCTCAAATCCTTCAGCAATGATCTTGCGATAGATAGCCTCCCCAAGGCCCCAGTAATCAGGATGTAGAACCAACGCCAAATCAACCTCTCCGTTCTCAGGTTGCAAACCGCCCCACCCCGCAAACTTGCCGTCCACCACGAAAGCCCACGGACCATGGCCGTGCTCAGTCCATAGCTGCTCTTTAGTAGCGATGAACATGTCGCAGTCATCTTCATCGAACTCATCACTTAGTAGCGGCATGTGTCGTTTCAATGAAGGGTGATTCATTAATTCAATGATGTCGGACTTATCGACCTCAGTCAGGCGCTTCAAGGAGATGTCCATTATTACCATACATTCCTTTCTCTTCCTTCTATGCAAGCCCAACTGGCGCGAATTGATCGGTTCGCCCCGCTCTACCCATTCATTCTCGCGTATCCCATTTTCATGTTCAACCTGAAATCCGAATTGCCCGAAGCTACAACTGCAAGTCTCCATCACTTTTGTAGCAAAATTGCCGGGCAACCGAAGGTTGCCCAGATACTGCCAAGTGATCCACAAGATCGCTGCACAGGGCCTCTGTTCCACTGAGTTGTTGTTTATTGATCAGCTGCGCCTTCTGTGGGAAGTATAAACTGAGAAATCCGGGTAAGAGCCTCACTCGCTTCCTCGAGATCCTCACCATAAGCTTGAAAATCGTGGGTCATCGAGGGCCATACATCAAGCTTGATATCCGCCCCTTGACTGACAGCTCTTTCATAGAACTCATGTATCATATCGATCAGGATTTCTTTTCCACCAGCCTGAATGTAAATCGGTGTCAGACCCCGGAAATCTGCTTGGATCGGGGAGATCAGATTCTCCTCCGAGCTTCTTCCATCCAAAAACCATTCTGCCCATTGATCAGCCATCCGCCTCTCGATCCAATCGAAGGCTTCATTAGCTGTCATGCTCTCACCAGAATTGGCAACGTCGGTCCAGGGACATAGAGCCACGGTCGAGGAGGGGAGCGGAAGGTTCATCTCTCGCAGCTTCAACAGCAACGCTAGACACAGATTCACTCCCGCCGAATCTCCCATAATCGTGAGGTTATCAGCAGAGAAGTTATTCTCGATGAGCCATTCATAGGCCTTCAGGGCATGTTCGAGCTGTGCTGGAAAAGGATTCTCTGGTATTAGCGGGTAATCTAATGCAAAAAGTGAAAGGTTAGTGAACTTGGCAACATTCGCAAGAAATACCAGGTGCACTTTGGCAAAGTAGGCATAACCTCCTCCATGGAAGTACAAAATTCTACTCTTATTCGAAGGATTGGGAGGATAAAACCAATTACCTTCGACTGGAACCTTTGTAGTCTCAATCTTAATTTCCGCCAGGGCTGGAGAATGGAAGACCAATGAATCTAAATATTCACGCCCTTCATTGATGTCCTCTTTATCAAAGGCATGGACGATTTGCATCTGCATGAAAGTATTTGATATCTCGAACGCCAGAGTCCAACCTGGAGCCTTCGGTCCCCTAATGAGTCGTTGGAATAGAACCCACCACATTGCCCATACCAAATGAATGACACTTCGAATCTGATATTTGATGGGACCCACAAGTGAAAATGGTTTGCTGTTTTGTACTTTCATCTTTTTCCAATCTTACCGCCTAGGGTAAATCCTGTAGTATCGCCCACCAGCCAGGTCAGCTGGAGCAAGCTGTAAGCAAACCGATTGAATGAGGCTCGATGACGACATGCGCGTTTGCTGAATTGCTCACTTACCAAACATGGCATACGGAGGCCAGTCCAACCATAGCTGCGTGACTAGAACCACGGCGTTCACGCCAAGAGCGGCAAGTGTGTTGAACATAGGCCAGGTTCCGAAGAAGACCGCGATGCCGAGGGTCGAGACTATTGCAGAAGCAACGGCAAGCTGCCTCCAAATCTCTCCTGGCACCAGGATGTCCCAGAATGAGAGTGCTGCCCCGATGAAGCCGACGAGTGATAGGATCCAGAAGGCGCTTGCGATCACAGTAGCTGCGGTAGCTGGAAAAGACGGAAAAAGCCATGATCACGCGGCCTGCCAGCCACCGGTGTCGTCATCCGGTCTGTACTTGATCCAGACGTACACGACGACTGGTCCAACGTGAGCGAGACCGTGCAGAAAGAGTACTCCCCCAACGATGAGACTGAGGATCTGATTGGACATGGTGTCTTCCTCCTCCTATGGGTAGTTGCAGATGTATAAGGGGATTAACCGCCCAACGGCTGCGAGTTGAGCTGCGCTCCCCGCCTCACCTTTTCATTCTCGCGTGTCCCTCGCTCATATCCAATCTGAAACTTGCATTACTCTCAGCAATTACGGGATTCCGTAGCAGGGTACGCTCTGGAATGCAGGAAATTGGCGTATGGACGATTTCAGGCGTCACTCTCTGGTGTGATTTTATGTATCAACCATAAAGCTAAGGTCGTTCCTCAGCGCATACTTGTGGAAGCAAGCCTCGCGGAGCCTCTCCCATTTCTAATGTTCAATCTGTCTCACCGATTCTGTCACGGATCAATCTCCAATGTATTTTGCAAGGTAGCGGTAACTATTTTCGGCTAATCCTTAACTGGTTGGATATCCTCCAGATTTGCGTTCATTAATAGTTTCGTCAAGTACGTCATCATATTGACCTGCTTCATATGCTGATCAACACTCCACATATCAATCCCTGAGTGAATGCTCCAGTAATTCCCGAGAAAACTAGCCAAACCAAATCCTGGAACATCCAAGCTTGGTATCCTGTCGTCATCTTCATATCCACCGAGGCCAATTACACCAACGCCCCACCACCACTGCTGCTCGCGGCCATGGACGCCTGGCCGCTCAGGAGCGGTAACATACAGCTTGGAAGGGCTGAAATTCTTAGCGGCCCGAATTGCAGCATCGATCAGTGTCGGGTTATTACGGACCCATAAATATGAATGTTCGCCATATCCAGTCGGCTCAACGCGTCCATCGACCTCCCGGTACTCCAACTCACCGAGGTGTTCGATGTGGATCATGCCCACGATAGGTTCTTTCGCCTCTGGATTGCGAATTAGCCAATCCGACTCGTAATGAACCAGTTCCATTCCGGGCATGTAGTGCCTGCAGTCGAGGAAAACAGTGAGGGTCCGTTGCCGATCTTCTTGGGGAATGTGGGAGAAGTACTTGACAATTGCCAGCAGCCCCAGGGCCCCATTATCCTGTGTGATCGAAGGACCATCGGTATGATTCACCAACAGCACCTGTTCATCCTTCGCCGTTCCGTAGTCTTTTCCGGGAAGGTATGCGATCAATTGGTAGGCCTCGGAGGGCTCAACCTTAGCTTCAAGCCGTAACGTTGCAGTCTTGCCGGATTTGGCATCCGCGATCACTCTTGCGCCCTCCTCACGGGCGAGGACCAGAGTAGGACATTCATAGAAATCAGGTACCGGGAATGCGTATAACCCTCGTGTTCGGTCGTACGCCATGTCGTATACGATGACTAGGCCAGCTGCACCACCCTCGAGCGCCACGAAGTGTAAGTGTTGCTGCAACTGCCACCATATGTCAAAACTGATTGTCTCCGCCGGGTCGACGAATTCGAAGATTGGGGGAAATGAGTCATCATCAACCCGGTACTCATAATCGTTATATGTGAAGTCGACCAGGTATCCGGAGGGCCAGGGCACCTTCTCGGGGTTGAAATCTTGGACATAGTCGTCATAGGGTGGCTGAGGATGCGGCATCGTGGGAATTACCGCTATCTTTCCTTCCATCGCAGGCGGAGGGTTTCTCGGATCGCAGAAGATCAACTCAGCCGTGATCCCTTTGAGTGGCGTTGAGCCGGAATAGGCACCGTAGAAGGCCACGTCCACTTCTTCACCATCAGAAATCAAACTCCACTTACTTGGATCTTCCGACGTCCACCAACGATCGAAGGTCCATGTATTCTTCATAATGTCAACGGCTCCGAAATCCATGAGTTTCCCCTCGAGAAACTGTAGGTATCTGCGCCAATTGGGACTTCCTGTCATGGCAGGCCTGCATGCGTCCCGTACCTGCGACCAAGAATGCGTCTCCTCGCATGTCATAAGCCAGGCGGGGTTCAGGTTCATTTGTTGCTGTTTTGAGGTCATCAGTTCACCTCGGCGACCATGGTTAATTTCATCTTCGATGTCCAACAATCCGTTTCCGATCCATGACTTATTCTATCGGATTCATAACTTCCTCAAAGGACAATCCCATATCAATGGGCTCCGAGAATCTCAAACGATAACCATCTGGATCCATGATCGTCACTTCTCTGGCGTTCCAAGGTCTATCCTCAGGACCGTCAATACTAAAATCCCCGGCCTCGCGAACCACATTCGCAATATCATCAACTTTAATCATCCCAGCTTGAAACTGGATGATGATACCTGCACCTAAATTCTCACCTCGTCCTGATTCAGTCCTAAAGAGAAGCAAATCCTGATATTTTTCTCGGCGTACATGGGCAAACGATTCATTCTGCCCACCAAAAACTATCCGAAACCCAAGTACCTTCTGATACCAATCAAGAGAGGCATCAAGATCCGAGACGTACAGGTTTACGAACATCGGCATTGGATAGATATCTTCTGTGGTCATTTATAGACAACCCCGCAAGTTCATTAAGTTGATTTTAGTTTCAGCATAACGGCCGCAGACTGAATTCCCGAGTATCACAAGCCTTCGGGAAGTTTACACAAGAATTGTTCCATAATTCTCCTCTTCATTTCACATGGCATCCCGGTCAACCCTAACAAAATTAATGTGAATAACCCTCCCATAAAACGGCCCTAGTCCTATTCCATTCTCTTGTATGCCCAGTGTGACCCATGGACCACATCTAGGGCTAAAACCGCAACCAGATATCCCCTTTCCCGGAAGCACTCGATGACTACTCGACACAGTAGAACCCTGTCCGCTTAATCGGAGTCCATGCCGGTACCCCAGAACTGGATCGGTCAGGTTTCCAACATGCCTTACTCCAGGAAACAGGTCTCCTTCCCTCCCGCACAGGAAATCTGCTCAAGCTCTACCTCTTCAGCCACATCGACCGTGTCCGTTCAGGTTAGAGTTACTTTCGGTTCAATGTGAGTAATATTTGCGGCGTGCAGATAAGGAGCGAGCTTTAAATTCAACTTTACACACGGTCCGTCCTGACACAACATGGCTAAGACAACAATTGTTTGAAGCCCTTAGTGTCCGTCAGGTATTGCAAGTGCCATAAATGCTGAGGAAAAAAGTAGGACAACACTGGGAAATTGAGCACGGTCGAATGAATCCCTTAGAAATGTCCCCATATCGCCTTTCATAAAAGATGCTGCGTAGAACATGAAAACTGGTATAGCAAGGGCAATCATTCCTGAGAGTAATGTAAGAACGACCGAATAATTCCTCCATATAGATACCTTGAAAAAACTCAAACCCAAAAATAGGACGATCAGAAAATAGACGATCCCCCAAGTATCAATTGAGATGTACTGTTCATAGGAGTATTTAATAACATAACTAAGCGAGTCAAACTGGACGTTACCTGATAGCAAGCTTCTGAAGAATGCGCTTAACACCTGGCCAATTTCACCACGACTTAACGAAGTGACGCTGAAGGCTAACCAACTGATGGAAACTAAAACAACGGGAAATGTCCAATAAAAATCAGAAAATTTGGCTTTCTTTTGAAACAGGAATGCTCCACAGAATAGAAGAATAAGGGCGATAGCATATCCAATCCCCTCAGGCCTTGTCCATGCAGCAAGTGCCAGGAGAATTCCGCCAATAACTAATTTTCTGGATTGGCCAAGGCGGATACCAATAACTAGATAACATACTGCCAATACAAGATAAGTTGAAAAGATGAGATTGCCCCACCCTAATGTGCTATGGATGAATAAGGTTGGAATGGAAATAAGCACAATCACAGAGAGAACAGCGTGTTCAGTCATAATTCCTACTCTCCTCCATAGAGAGTAGCAACCGGAAAGTAATGAGATCATAAAGAGAGGAGGAAGAAACTTGGAGCCAGGCAAGACATCGCCATCGAGAAGGCGGAAAAGTGCAATTAGTATATGGATGTTTTGTGGATATTCTAGCGAATGACCGCCCCATTTCTGACCTGCGAAAACGGTTCCCTCATAAGCAATACCATAGGCCTTCAAAGCCCAATTAGCAATTCCGTCAAATAGTGAGTAACCCCTCCCAATAGAAATTACAAAAGAGGATAAGGAAAGGTATGCGACCACAAGAATTATGGCGAGTAGATGAGGATTATTACGCAACCAATCCCCTACTCCTCGGAAATTAAGATCCGGCAAACTGATTAATCCATCCTTCTTTAACAAAGTCTTACGTATTATTACGACGAGAACGAAGATCCCCAGCCACGTTAAAAAATAGAGTGGTAATGAAATAGGTATTCCAATCCAAGATAGGACAAAGATTACCCATGAAATAATCCCCCCGCCAATCGGGATACCGAGAGAGAGAAGATCAATCCATTCAATGGATTGATCTATAACTTGTACGATCGAAGCGCCAAGAAGGAATATGAGAACAACAGAGAAGATATCCAGCACAAAGGCGATCAATAATGAAGTATCCATCTCAATAAACAATTCATCCACATTTCCCGGGAGTGATGGAGACACATATATCCCGCGATACCAATTTGGATCAAATGTGATTAATTTCTTCTCCGTTGAAAGTAGATCGTCAGGTGGAAATGCTCCAATTGCAGGGATCGAATAATCGAGCTCGAGCAAGCAAGTTTTGCATTCATCAGAGATCTCATTGCTGACTAGAAAATCGTCACACGGACATCTTGGAATACCTCGTGGCATGAGGAAGAATTGGAGAATGTTCTGTTCTGAAAACTTGCCGTAACCTTCAGGGACTATAACGGGTTTATCAAGTGGAACTGAAGAAGAGATCAGCTTAATATAATCTGCTCCCTTCCCCCCAAAGTAGAGAAGGGCATTCCTCTCCATTGAAGGAAACCTGATATTCCTTAATGAGCGTTTCAGCCAAATTAATGAATAATCGTTGGTTACAATCGATATTTGATATATGACGCCTAGTGAAAGGATTAGAGTAAGGAAAATGCTTACTAATCGGTTTTTAGAAAAATTTTTCAACTCTCACCTCAGTTTGTTGCTCGAAAATACATAACAACTTCGAACTGAGCGTTGGCGACCCCTCTCTTGACCATTCCACTCGAAGCCTGTGCCATTCCCCTTCATTCAGCGGCTTCACCCTCTTGATTAACCTTGATAATGTACATATCACCGCCCCCCTCGCCAAAACTGTTTGTGAAACCCACGACAATGAACCCGCCTTCTTCCGTCTCAAGAAGATCCCATCCATTATCTTTTCGCTCACCGCCATAGGTCCTCGACCATAGAACCTCTCCTTGAGGGCTCAGGCGGACGAGGTAAACATCCTCTTGAATCGCATCCCCGCTGCTTGTGTAGCCGACGATGGCATAGCCTCCGTCATTGGTTTGAAGCAAATTAATTCCCCGATCCCGACGATTCCCTCCTTGAGTTCTTATGAATGTAATCTCATCTTCTATTTCAGTAGGAGTGATAGCCATTTCCGATGGGATGGTAGGTTTTTCCGAGACAGCCTCCGTCGGGGTAGCCGTGGAAGAGGAAGAGCAAGCTGCAAGAAGAACTATTAAAGAAATGCAAGATAGTCGGCTTATGGATTTCATTTTTCTCCCTGAATGTTCATGTGGATCAGCTGAGAACAACAAAGATTCAATCGCTAAGCGGTACAGAGTAATACGCCTAATGGCTGCAATGTGAACTGCGTTCCCCTATTGACCGTTCTTCTCAACTATCAGAGTTAAATTGTCGTCTGCTACTTCGTCCGAGGACAACTCAGGCTTACTTGTGGAAATCGTTACAGGTAAAAAATTATTAGGGCAATCAAACTTTTCTCCAATACTTTCGCTTCATTCCATCCTCAGGCTCTTCAAAACGAGACCATTGAAACCCTTTCGAAACCAAGACTAGATGTGCATCATTGTCCTCATCGACATTTCCTGGGCACAGAATCACCATGCCACCTGTTTTTGTGACCCTCATAAGTTCCTTGATTTCTTCCTGAGGATTATCACCAAATACATGTCCTCCCATTGTGACGTCTGCAAATCCATCTTCAAATGGGATATCCGTAATTAGACCATCCACTGGAAAAAGATTCCGAAAACCTAAGCACCTTGCCTTCTCTCTTAAATATCTCCGAAGATTTGAAACGGGTTCCACAGCATATACGGCATGTGCAGTTTCAGCAGCAATTAGAGCTAATCGCCCAGTGCCTGAGCCAATATCGAGAACTACCTTTGACCGAAAATCTACCAATGAGGTTAATTCGCTCGTGTCCCACCCAAGAAATGGTTGGGCGTCATAGATGCTAGGATCTACAACATACACAATCAAATCGTTGATAGTTTCAAGTACTTTCAATTCAGCCTGGCGAATTTCGGATGGTGAATAAGAATCAGCGGATTCAACCTTAGACATATTCCCATCAATCCACTCATCTACTTCCGGGCACTTATGTCTTATATACCACGCTACGTGCGGATTTCCATGCAACGCGATAGCCAAATCGGATTCTGGCACCCACCCAGGGAACCAGCTAAGCTGAATTCTTTCCAACAACAAGATGTTGTTGAATGAGAGATTTTCAACATTCATCCAATCAACGGGCATTTTCACTCATCTCACATTAACGCATAACCTTCACGAGCTGAAAGGCAATCTACGCCCACCCATTCTCTTATATCCCTCAGACTCAATCTAAGACCCGAATTGTCCGAGGCTATTGCGGCGAGTCTCCACTACTTCCACAGCAGAATGGCAAGATAACCGTAGAATCGCCACAATTCTCGCGCCAGCCTGACCTTAGGCCAACCAATCCAGACTTTTCGATAGCCGGCTGAGTCGACTTTAGCGAGTTGTTCAACGACTCTTTCGACGGGCTCTGCCACGGGGCTTCACCGTCGCCTCAGCCAGCACTCTGAAGACACCCACCTCAGTCATGGACTCGGTCCAGCCAGCAAAGGCGGCCTGCAACTCAGAGTACTCGGCATTGTTTTCGACCAATATCTGCTCCCGCTGGGTTTCTGAGTCCCATAAATCGATCGTCAGATACCGCTGTGGATTCTTCGTGTCGCGCATCAGAGTAGTGCCCCGGAAGCCCTGGCACTGTGCGAACAGCTCACTCCACATGCCGCCTGGTCCGTACGCCAGCTCGAATGGGCTTCGAGCCTCCTCCTTGACGACGAACTCCCAGACAATTTCGATCATGCTAAAAAAGCTCCTCCGTCAATCAACTTCCATTGGTCCGCGTTCTTCAGAACTCTCCGATTTGCCGCCAACCAAGAGCACATTATGTACTCCATCTTACTGTGATAAAAGGCAAAGCACGCAGCAATCAAGGCGGCTCGCTTACGGCTAACCTAGACTCCTGGCTCTTGTCCTCACATGCTTTTACCGCTTAACAGCATTGAGTTAAGGCGCTGTATGATAAGTTCTATTTTGTCGCCTCTTCTATTAAGCTGCCAATTTCTGGTATCAACGTCTGCCAAAGGCCAATTGAATGGAAGATATGCCAATCCTCAGCAATCATTCCATTCTCAACTCTGTAAATCGCAATAATCGGATATGTGACTTCTTTTCCGCTTGGAGGAATATTAAAGAACTGGCCATTATGCGTGCCTCGGAATGTCCAACGACCAATCACTTTGTCACCATCACTGAGCATATCATCCAGCGTCCACTCCGCATCAGGGAACGCATTTCTCAATCTAGTAAAGGCCTGTTTGTACTCTTCACGTCCAATATCCTTCATGAGTGGATTTGGATCATGCCGTACATAGCTCGGCGAAAGTACGTTATCTAGATCATCTAAATTGCCAGAATTGACGGCTTGGGCCAGTCGGAGGACTACCCTTTTATTCGCCTCAGAATCCATTTGACTTCTCCGATTCAGATTATTTTGGATCATTAAAACCTAAAGTGTTTTGTAATGCTTAACGGATTTTTGTTAATTGATACTGCTTCTCACTTTCATTCTACACTTGCACAATTCCTTCTAAATTCCCCAAAACTCAGGGGCTTTGTCCTTGAGCCTCCATCACGTTAGTGCCGGATAGCCTTCGGCTCCAGCGAGACCTCTGCAGTGAATTACGCTGGTCATTCTTGTTTCTATCCTGTCTGGTACACTTTAACCAATAGTTTATTATTATAATTATGGTCTAAAAAGCCCTAATAGCGGATAAGGCTTTTGATGCACTTGCCGACAAACACCGACGAGAGATCATTTACGCATTGAGTCCGCAACCTTACTCAGTAAGTCAGCTAGTTTTCATTTGGGGACTCTTATCGCCTGCAATTCACAAGAATAAGCTTACGCATACCAGGGCAGCAACGAAGAGAACTTGAAAAACTATGCTCGAGATTTAAGTAAAAGAAAGAATTAGGAGAAAAAAATGAAGAAATACGTATTTTTACACTATGGGTATGAAACACCCACTGAAGAAATCATGGATGCCTGGAACAAATGGTTCGATTCAATTGGCGATAAGTTGGTTGATATCGGTACTCCATTTGGGTCTGGTAGAGAAATCACGAATAACGGCACAAAAGAACTATCACTGGACTTGGAGGCGATAACTGGCTACACCATCATCAATGCGGCAGACATGGATGAAGCCGAAAAAATTGCGAAAGCCTGCCCATTCATCGCAGGCATAAGAGTATACGAAGCAAGGTCGATGTAAAACCATTTGTTTATGAAGGGGTAGCTCCATATTGAGGCTACCTTTTCATAAGCTTGTTTGGAAGTGCTGGCGAGGCTTGTCAAAAAGTCCAAACAATAGACCCCGAACCAAGAAATTTGATCGATGTTATTCTAGATCCGATAGAGCCCTTCTTTGCAAGCCGCCCCTCCTTCGATCATAGTCGTTCTTTCTATTTGGCCTTTAGCCACTTAGCCGTCAGCCATGCGGCGAATTGATTTCGATTGCGGTTCTGATAACTGTCGTGAATCCACAGAATTTCAAATCACCTAACGACTAAGTTCACTAGCGGTCAACCTCAATTTGCAATCCCACCCATTGCTTGAAGAATGATGTAGTCATTCTTCTTAGCTAATTGGCCAAAGGCCAATTAGCCATTTTGCATCACGGTTATGACTACATTCCCCTTTTTATGTCCTTTTTCGACATACCTGTGAGCCTCTACGATCTGTTCCAACGGATAGCGTCTATCTATGGCCGATCTTAACTTTCCTTGTTCGACAAGCTCCTTGAGGAAGTTTAGATCCTCAGTCTTGATATCGCCTCCCGATCCAGAATCCTTTCCAACGTTAAGATAGATTCCTGTCTTCTTTAGGGCTTTTTTACCTTGTGAAGACGAAATCTTGTCTACAGCGTCAAAGATAACATCATAGGTCTCACCGCTTTGGGTAAAATCCTCTTTGGTGTAATCAATGACCTTGTCGGCTCCCAGAGATCTCACCATTTCTAAGTTAGCGGTACTGCAAACTCCGGTAACTTCAGCCCCGTAGTACTTGGCAAGCTGTACTGAAAAAGTACCCACACTTCCAGAAGCGCCGTAGATAAGGACTTTCTGCCCTGGCTGGATATTTGCCTTTCTTATACAAATCAATGCTGTGATTCCCCCACTAGCAACAGGCGCGGCTTCCTCATAGGTCATGTTGGCCGGTTTTAGTGCCAGAAACCCTTCTTTTGCCAGCGCCCCTTTTTCGGGCGCCGCAGGCAGACACTTATACTCGGCATAAGCGCCATATCCAAAACCGGCAAATGCAAAAACCTGATCACCAACCTTAAATCCTTTTACGTCTTCTCCTGCCGCTTCAACTTCCCCGGCTAGCTCAAGCCCTAGGATCTTAATTTTCTGAGGTCTAAAAAGTCCATTGACCAATCTCGCAAGAAATGGGTCAGGCTTTCGCATTCTCACATCCCCAATATGTACTGTCGTTGCATGAACTTTAACCAGTACTTCATCCTCATTGGGAGTAGGCTTTTCTACCTCTTTGAGCTGAAGGACCTCTGGGGGTCCATATTTTTCATACACAATTGCTTTCATGATTTTCCTCCAAGGTCGCTTTGATTCGACCATCTTCAATGTATTACACTGCAATCTATCCTATGAATTCGCAAAACCTAAAGTCTATAAGCTAAACCGCGGCGGTCAATTACGATTACCTTCTCTCGAAAGCAGAATGGTAGAGCCCATTAGCCTTACGATTCAGCCAAAGGTTAGACGGATCCTCCACGATATCTTTCTACTACCTGCATTCATTACATTGGGAAGCTTACATTCAAGTGCTACAGACCCCAGAATTAGAGCTTCAATGTTCGACTGTGAAAAGACCCCACTCTTCAGGTATTCCCTTTAGGCTATAGACACCTTTCTCTTTGAGATTTATTCCGGAGCCAGAAATCAAATCCTTAACTGTGCGGGACACTAATACTTCATTGGGACCTGCTTCCTCCAATACACGTGATGCAATATTGACGCCAATTCCATACACTTTCTCATCCAGTAATTCGATTTCCCCAGTATGCAGCCCGGCGCGGATCTCTATCCCAAGCTGCTTAATCGCATCTCTTATTGCACAAGCACAGCGGATAGCCCTGGCTGGACCATCAAAAGTAACCAAAAAGCTATCTCCAGCAGTTTCGATTTCTTTCCCACTGAAGTGAGAAATCTCAGATCTGACAAGATCATTGTGACGCTCCAGGAGTGTGTGCCAATCCTGGTCCCCTAAATCAATCGCATGTCTGGTCGAGGAAACAATATCGGTGAACAGGATCGTTGCCAATACCCGTTTGCCTTTGTAGATAGGACGGGTTCCAGTTAGAAACTCCTCCACCTCATCAAGTAATACCCCTGAATCACCCACAAAAGGTAGATGATCATTTCCCGGCAGTTCGACAAGCCTTGCACCTGGTATTTGCGAAGCTATGTATCTTGCTTCTTCGATGTCGATTGACTTATCCCCAATCCTATGAAGGACCAACGTCGGTACCTGAATGGAAGAGAGTACACTACGCACATCAATTTGGGCATTCATCTTTCTGAGTGCTATGGCTGCTGCTGGACTGGCACTTCGACGCAAGTAAGCCGACCACCATTCCCTGAACCGTGGATCTTCTGCAACACTGGGAGCCATTATGTCAAGATAAACGGCTCCACCCCAACTTTGCTCGAGCGATTCAAATCCCCGCTGGTGTTGTTCTAGAGTGAGAGCCCACGGATAATCTTGTGACCAGATGCTCTTGGCAAAGACGCCGACCATAATTAAGGCTAATGTTTGTTTAGGGTATGTGGCAGCGAACAGGAGACACATGGGCCCACCTTCTGAGACACCCATCAATGCTGCGCGATTAGAACCAACAGCTTTCATCACCGCACGGACGTCATCCATGCGGTGTTCTAAATCTGGCAGTTCACTCTCACTCACTCGATCCGATAGACCTGTACCGCGTTTATCGAAGAATATTAGCCGCGAGAATGACGCAAGGTGTCGCAGAAACCGGGAATACTCCACACATTCCCAAGCTAGCTCGACATTAGACACCCATCCAGGAACCAATATCAAGTCCACTGGTCCGCCACCGATTACCTGGTATGCGATATGTACATCGCCACTCTTCGCATACTCAGTCTTTGGTGGATTCACTGTCATAGCTCCAGAACCTTACATCATTCAATCTATGAAGTAATCGGACTCAAACTGAAAACTTGTATCAAAATTATCATGTCACTGTCTAAAAATGGAACCACGTAACCGCGCGGAGTAAAGCTGCCAGGGCGATACATACCATTTCCATCCCTTGGAATCAGAATGGCGCAATCATTGTACTCAACCGCAAAGCACTTGGGCCGCTGTGAGATACAGCGAGGTGTCAGGCTGCGCACCTATACCTAACCCAGTATGATATCCGGCCGATGCAAGTAGTCCTGCACTTCCCCATAGAATTTTCCAACGTGTACGCCATCCATGAGCGCATGATGTCCCTGAACACCCAGCGGCATCTTTAGGAGGTCGCCTTCCTCGAAGAATTTCCCCCACACGAACCGTGGAATGGAATCTTCTGGCTGCAACCGCATAGGATGCAGAAAGCTTGTGAAAGATACCCAGGGAATCGCCGTCATGTACAACACATCATCCTCTGGTGTTTGGTGTACCCACGGATTTTCTTTCACAAAAGCAATCCTCTCTTCAGCATTTTCCGCAAACTCCGAGAAATCCTCAACATAGTCAACAAAACAAAAGCTGAACGTATCTTCTTCTGCCAGAAATGTAAAACCTGGGTTTACGATCTCGTGCTCTATTACTTTTCCCTCCCGAATGCGATAGCGGAACTCGGGGATCGCGTTCGATGCTCGTGCGATCACATAAACCATGGCTATTGTTAGTGAGTGGCCACTCTGCTTTACGGCCGGATAGAATGCTGTCAGGTCTACATTCGCACATACGCCCCAGTGTGGATAGCCGTAGGTGCTAAAGAGTTCAAAGTGTTCGCGTCGAGACCACGTCTGCATGTCAATAGTACGCATACTTCACCTCCAGATTGCGGTGCAGATCTTTGAATATCGTATCGTGTTTACACAGCTAATGACCCCGAGACCTATGTCGCAAGACAACGTTTTAGCTTCAGATGAACAGTAAAGCCGTTCTGCACTACGAATGCGTGACGGCGGTCAATTACTATTAGCTTCTCTCGGATGTAGACTGGCTCTGCCATTCAGCCGTCCGCATCCAGAGTGACGTTATGCCGAAAACTATTTACGCAACTTGAATTACTCTCACCCTCTCACAAAGTGGATATGAATCCAGGAAATCTGCAATGGCATCTTTCATTGCAACATATGAACTGCCATACATATACAGCGCTGTTTCGGTAGGACCTTCCCAATAACTGTGAACACTCCCAATACCATCTAATAGACGTTCAAACTCCTCATATACATAATTAACGTCACAATCCTGGTACGTGCTTTCAGGAAGGTCCGTTCCATTTAAGTACACTGCAAGTCCTTCAAGATTGCCAAATGGAAGCTCCTCTCCCGCACTTCCGGTTAATAACTTTGACCCTTTTGGAGCCCCCAATTTTTCCAGGACGAGCTTGACAAGATTCAATGTCTCTTCGGATAGATCAAGAAGGATTATCTCTACTTCGCAATAATCAATTTCCCCATTCGCACTCAGTTGTGTCCCTCCCCCGGTAACTTCACCCTTGCCTGTATCTCGAAGGATCTTGTCCAATGGATCTTCATAGATATCACCACGGTCCATGGGTTGGGCTCTGTCATTCAAACGAGCAATAACGATCATCGTAATAAAATCCTATCCGAATTCAGCCTTCATCTTCGAATTACTTCGTTTTATGCGTAATTGTGGAGCTGAGCCGCGCTGCAGCCCATTCCCGGCACCTTGTTGAAGTCTCCAGGTAGCTTCCCAACCGCCAGTGGTTTCATCGCAGTGGCAGCCGCGTCGGCTCCAGCGATTGAACAGGCCCCTGCAACCAGGATCAAACAACCTCGGACTATGGCGAGATCTCCAACGCGATTTTGGCCATCTGCGTGAAGTCCCTTTCACGCTGCTGCGCAGTGGATTCTTCCCCAGTCACCAGGCTATTGCTGACAGTCATAATGGAGAGTGCATCAACCTTAAACTTCGCCGCGAGCGTGTAGAGTCCCGCTGTCTCCATATCGACAACAAGCGCGCCATACGCTGCCCATTTCTTCCACCATTCAGGATCGTCGTCGTAGAATGTGTCACCGGAAAATACACTTCCTGCATTCACGCTGAGGCCAAGTTCTTTTGCCATCTCATAAGCCTTCAACAACAGATGGAAGCTGGCTGTCGGTGCGTAATCCATCCCTGCAAACCGAAGCCGGTTAATGTGGGAATCGGTCGATCCAGCCATAGCGAGCACGATATCACCGATCTTAAGATCCGGCTGTAGTGCCCCACACGTTCCAACTCGAATCAGCGTCTTGACTTGATAATCATTCACTAACTCGTGCACATAAATGGACATGCTTGGAATGCCCATACCGCTTCCCATGACCGAGACGCGCTTCCCCTCATAGTGGCCCGTATAGCCCAACATCCCGCGGACCTCGTTGTAACAAACCGCATCCTCCAACATCGTTTCCGCGAAGTGCTTGGCTCGTAGCGGATCGCCAGGTAGAAGAACGGTTGGGGCAATTTGCCCCTCTTTTGCGCCAATGTGTATGCTCACCTTACACCTCCTGGAAGGTTGGAGATGCTACACGAATCCTCGAAAAGCTGCCTAACAGTTTAGAGTTGCGCGGCGGCGGATTTCTATTATGTCCTATGTGTGCAGAATTCTGAATGAATTCACACAAGCTCATGGGCTTTCCGCTATCACGGCGGAGCCGATTAGCCGCCTGCCTCAGCAACTTGTTATACGGCTTCTTCGATTCAATCTATCCAGATAGTTGGTTAGATCGAACCACCAATTAGGTATTAGACACCGTAGCACTGGTGATTAAGCCCACTCCCCTCAATGAGCAAGGTTTGCAACAAACCAAGACAACGATTACTACAGCGCGGCTTTAGCCTTTTCCAAATCGTCCGTTCCAAAGACCAATCTGGTCCTTGTCGCCATATACCCCAGATCTATGTTTACGCCTGCATTGGCAATCTTACGTGCGATTTGCCCAAGTGCGCCTGGTCGATCTTCGACATCCAGGACAAGGACTTGACGCTCGTCACGTACTTCTAGGCCAATTTCCTCGAGTGCCTTGCGCGCAGTGGTGGCGTCTTCAACCAGGATGTGTGCAATCCCCTCACCCTCGCATGGAAAGCCACAGAATCCATCAATGTTTACGCCGGCCTTCCCTAATGCCTCTCCCATATCAGCCGCCGTACCGGGGCGGTCTTCCATGATGACTGTCAAGTCTGTGGGCATGATCCTACTCCCTTCGTTTGCTACAGATCCTCACGAATTGATTTTCGAAATGAAATTTGTCCCTCAAGGATACATCTGTTTCTCGATCGAAAAGGTATACCTGATCGATGAATCTATTTTCATTTGGATAACGCTCGAAGAACATACGAACTCATCGTCGAATTGGTATCTTGCCACAGGCAAGCTCACGATCTCGATCTCGATCTTGATCTATTCGCCGCCTAACATATGAACTCACCCGCCAGAAACATTTACAGTTGAGCCTCCCCGATGGTGAGTATCCTCGGTACCCAAAGCTACACGATTTACCCTAGATGAAGCTTGGCCGGGTGTAGTGAGTCTTGTGCGTCCATGGACCATCAGGTTCAATCACACAGTCTACGGCTGCCATGCTGGCATATAGTCATCCACTTCATTGTCGGTCAGCTGGACAACTTCATTGCTCTCCAGACTCAGAACATAGATCTCTGTATCTGTCCCGTCGTCAGCCGCAAAGACAACGCGATCTCCACGGGGTGACCACGAAGGTGAGTCGTTCAGGCGGTTCGAACCATAATGGAAAACGCTAACTTCAAAGGCCGCAAGATCCACAATCTGGAAGTTGTCTGTTGTTAAGACGGCAAATAGCGTATCGACCAGCGGTGACCAGGCCACTCCATAGGGGCTGGTCATTTCGACTCCGAGCGCTTCAAAATCCTGGTCAAGACAAGGCCAGGGCCCCTCGCCACTGGCACCGTGTGACAGCAGAAATTCAGCAGTGAGGATCCCCACGCTCCAACAGACACCACCAGCAAACCCGACATGCACTCCTGATGGCAACCAAAAGATTCGGTTGACCTGCCCATACTCAATGTACCATTGGTCAGATCTATCGACATCCGAGACCATAATCCCGACACCCATGAGCGCTCGACAGATGAACACCAACTTCGCACCGTCAGGGGACCATGTCGGCGACCAACAGCCCACCGATCCTGGTTCCATATTGGTAATCTGTGTGAGCCCAGAACCATCTCGATTGACAACATGTATGTTACGCCCCGCAAAAGCTTCATCGGCCGGGCTTGGATTGGCGACAAACGCGATCCTCTGACCATCTGGCGACCAATTCAGTGACTCGAAGGACTGGTCGAGAAAGGGCGTGATGTCGATTGACCCGGTTCCGTCCGAATTCATTACAAAAAGACGAGAGGTCGACTTGCTAGCCGTCGCATCGACTTCATGACTGAGGAATGCAATTTTCTGCCCGTCCGGCGCCCAAGCAGGTGATTCGTTGTTACGACCATTATGGTTTAATCGGACTTGCTCCGTGCCATCTTCGTTCATCCGGTAGATGTCGGCCACGCCGTCTCTCTTAGATACGAAGAGGATACTTGTTGGTCCAGAAGCTGCGCGTGGGGTCGATACAGTCGACCGATCACGCAGGAAAAGTGCGGCTGCGCTGGGATCAACCATGCCAGTCTGAGTGCTGGTAGGATGGGTTATTGCCGTTGGCGGATTCGGAGTCGCACTAGGGGAGACATACGGGGTGACGCTTGGTTCAATGAATACCGTAGGGGTGGCATCATCCACGCCGAGGGATGCGGTCGCGGTATACAATTCTGAGTCCCCGGGAGGCCTATCCGGTTCAGCAGATAGGCTACAGGAAATGATCCCGAGAATCAGGACTGGTATGATTGCGATCTGTCGCACATAGCGAAACTTTAATCGGCTGCCAGAATTAATCATAAGTGCATACTCCTTATTTGGACGTCTGCCATTCACAAGGTATGCGCCACGGAATATAATGGCACAAAAATCCGGGCGTTTCCATGCGCCCGGATTTCCCCATGTTTGCACCGTGGTCGGGTCTACTTCAGCAAGTTGTCAGTATGCATCTTTATATTCGTTTCACGAATCGCTCTCAGAGATTGCCGCCCGAAGTTTTTCAGCAATCCAGTGGTTCATACTAGCATCTTCACTCCGTGAACGAATATAGATTTCGCGGTGCAAATCAGGATCCACCCTCACGATGAAATTACCTGAAAATGCCTTATCAGGCTCTTCGTTTCTCTCTCTGCAGAACTCTAAATAATCATCTATTGACTCTTCAAAGGCTCGCTGAAGCTCTTCGACGGATGTTCCTTCAAAGGTAATTACATCGCGTAGATTAATTACTTCCCCATGGAAAACCTTCGCTTCATCATCGAATTCAACTTTTCCAAGATATCCTTTGTATTCCATCACGGCTTAACTCCTGCTGTTTTCAAAAACCTCCGAATTGAGCGTACCATTGACTTATGCATATCTTTGCTTGGAAGAGGTCGATGAAAAACTGCACGAGCACCACCCAATGCTACTCTCACTCTAAACCCTTTTCCCTCTGAGATCTCTGCATCAAGAGCATCAAAGAGCGCAATAATGTCGTTCCATGCAATGTTTGATCTCGTTGGTTCTTCGAACAGGGCATCAAGGGTTCTCTGGTGTTTCTTCCTCACAGAAATATGATATCATATAATGATATCATATTCAATTGATAAGCGTCGCAAGAGTTAAGTGCAACCTAACAGCCTCGAGCTGAGCGACGGCGATCCATTTCACGATCTCTCCCTACTTGGCAACGCCAATTAGTCATCCACCTCCTGCGAAGCGTTCGCTAGTCAAGAATCATCCTAAGATGAGATTGATCGCAGCGCTTTCAGTGCTATTGATCCTAGTGGCCGGGCGGGCGGAAGTCAACACTCTTCTTTATTGCCTCATCAAGTCCTTCAGGCGTAAGTAAAGCAACGCCATCAATACTGAATGTTCCAGTGACGTTCCCAGCCAGAGTGACGGCTGATGTTGTTACGTTATCGGGCAAATCCACCAGGATATAAAAGTCCTTTTCACCGAATATACAAGTGGAAGGCCTCGAGAGTTCCAACGACACTGCCCTAGGCTTGCTTTGCTGCCTCAATCCTTTTAGAACCGCCCTCTTACATAAATCCTTAATAACCTTCGAGAGCATACGAACTCTAGAAAAGGTATTTAGACATCACCAACCTTCTTGAAGTTATGAATCAAAAAAATCGAACGGCTAACTTCCAGCATGGTCAGTAATCCAACTCACGATGGCGTCAAATCGCTCTTGAGTAAGAGCATGCCCTCCTTCGTAGCGAATTTGCTCGATATGCTCTGGAATGCCAGCCGTAGCACATTTCTCACGTGCAATAGCAACTATTCGATCAGCATCTTGGGAGAACTTATCTTCGGTTGCTGACACCAACAGAAGATGGCGCGGGGCAAAGCAGGCCACCAAATCCGGGATATCGAATTGCGTGACAAAACCCGGGATCACCTCAGCCATCTCGATCCCAATTTGGTGGGTCATCTTGTGGTTATAAGTGCATGCAGCGCCACTCGCACAAGCAAAGCTAATGCGATCGTCCAACGCGCCGTGGAATAACACGGTGTTGCCCCCGTAGGAATGTCCCAAGATACCGATGCGCTGGGCGTCTATCAGTGGATGCGTCCTCATCAACGAAATTCCTCGTGCAGAGTCGCTCAACACTTTACGCATCAGCGTATCACCACGCAACAAGCGATAGCACATTTCGTTGTAGTGTTGCTCCACATCAGCGGGTTCGTCGGGTTGTGTTCCGATTCGGTTCCTTCGCCGGTCTTCAAAACAAATAGAGTCAGGCGCGAGCACAGCGATTCCACGGTTGGCTAACTCCGGGCCGAAAAACTGTAGAGGATCACCTTCGAGGCCACAGACTTCACTCTTTCCGAGGTGCCTTTGGCTGTTATGTTGGTGATGAATGAGGACAGCGGCGAGTGGCCCTCCCATTCGAGGAAGTAATAGGTAGGCTGGAATCTGGTCTCCTTCCTCGCTCCCGAAAGCAATACGGATCCTTCTATATGTCGCTTCTTCAGAAACCTCGAGTGTCTCGAATGAGACGGCCTCATCAGTCTTATCAAACCCCAAGAATTCACTAATCTGAAGACGAAGGTTATCCATGCTCATTCAGATGTCTCCCCCGAATATCTAATGCTCGGCACTTGGCCGCCTAACAGCCCCGAGCTGAGTGGCGGCAATCCATTCCCATCCATACCTCTGTTGCAGAATACCAAATGAAACCTAATGGATGGTTACGTCGACAGGTTGCCGAATAATTGCTCGCTGTATGACCATAGCCTTGCAGCATCCGACTTTGCCGCAGAGGGCTCGTTCCGCTTCAGTGAACGTCCGTAGAATCCACTAGGATAATCGCCTGTGAGTAGCGCCACGATGTCATTTGCTGCCTGCTCCGCAGATCTTGAAAAAAGACGGCCTATCGTGTTGAAGAACACACGCCCGAGCAGGGTTCCCATAATTGTCGCCGTCCGAACCAGCCCTGGGCCATAGTTGTAGAAGGTGATATCTTGGTAACGGTTGATTTGCTCCATGGTAAGCAAATCATTTGTCGCCGAGGCTTGCGCCACTGCTTCGGACCAACTGTAACTCTTCTCACCATTGAGATTCTCGAAATCCACCGCCTTGTATTCGGCACCACCCCCGGCGATGCTCAGGACCTGCGGGGCAGGAGCAGCATGCAACAGATCAAGTAGCTCATTGGTAAGGACATGGCGTACCAGAAAATCTACGGCAAAGCTCATTTCAAGCCCTTCATCGGTCAACACGCGCTGTTGTGGAAATGTACCACCAGCACCATGCACTAGCACATCCAATTGATCGAACGCTTGTCGAATATACCCTGCGGTACGTCGCATTTCACGTAGGAGCGACAGATCTGCCTGAAAGAATATGACTGTTTCGCTGCCGCTGGCGTGCTTAATGTCGATCACTGCCGCTTCACCTTTATCACGGTTTCGACCAATCAGCAGTAACTGTGTACCCATCTTTGCTAATTGACTGGCGGTTGCTTTGCCCATCCCCGATGTACCACCTGTGATGAGTATGTTTCTGCCTCGCATCATGTCCTCCTACGTTGATTGGATACTGGCTGTTCACTCGCGAACAAGAACCAATTAGCAGCATAGGCATATCTTCATTAATGACCTACGTGCCGCCTACCATCCGCGAGGTGAGCGGCGATGAACCACACTAAGCCTTATACGTGCAGAGATCTAAAAGAATTCTGCCATGCTACCTGGCATTACCAGTTGGCCGTCCGCCCCAGCGAATAGTTAGGCGGACCCAACTGTTCAAGGCTCTGGTGTCCCATCGATGTGGCTGATCACATGAGTGTTGATTACCCGCATTGCCTCCCTGTGACAATCATCTTGAAAGTCGGAAGGATAGGTGATACGAACGTCCGACGGCCCTACTCGAATTATCCTGAAGAGCCACTCGCCATCATTTCCGAAATATGTCCGGACCCGCGGATATGGCTCCCACGGCATGAAGTTCTCCTCCTCAACTGATGACCACCACGGCGGGGAAAGGAAATTTCCTGAAATCACACAGCCATCAAGTTCATCATGGCTTAATCCCGTTCCCCGATCCAATAGTATGTCCATCGCATACCCTTCTTCCTTGGAGAATTCATTCCATTGATGACTCTCATATTGGAATACAACAAGGATGTTGTTCCTAGGCCTCTCCTCTCGCTTGTCGATTACCCAATAGGAGTGGCCAGATTCAAGAGTGGGTGTAGCAAATGGATATGGAGTCGGCAGGACTTCATCAATTGAGTCTAGCCTTGTTCCTTGAGCAACTGCGGTCTTCATCGGCGACCAAGGGTCGGTAGCTGTGGCGTCAGGAGATTTAGTAGCATCTTCGGTAGTCGGAGTATCTGGGGAGCCTGTTACCGGTACGACTGATCTTGTCATGACATGTGCCTTGTTGGTTTCTGTCACGACAGACGAAGGGGATTCAATGACGTCTGTTCGGCATGCAGCAAGCCCAAGAATCGCAAATGACATCGCCAGGAGAAGCTCCTGTTCATGCTTTCCGATTCTAATCACCTTTAAAGCCTGCATAAGGATTCCACCCAACGTCTTTTAGCTAAGCAACGCCATTCTACATCTTCCCATTCCAAATGCAGAATTGTGAAGGAATTCTCCTTAGCTCATGAGCAATGCCCTTGATCCATTATCACAACAGAGCCGGTGAGCCGTCCACTCCAGCGAGACACTCGGCGGTGACCCTGTTGCGTCCCAACCAAGAAAGCCAGGATTCGGCTACTCTCCGATGCGCCCCAACTGGAGCAGGCGTCGTCCAACAAGGAAGAACCATACTACTATGAGCAGTGCACTCGGAAGGATTAGGATAAGAGCAATGATTGCCGATGACGTGAAAATTTGTCGGAGATAGTCGGCTAGTGATAATCCGAACGCTAGAATACCAACGTAGGCCGTCAACCTTGAAAAGGAACCTGCTTGGAGCATTACTAGTGAGATTAACAGGCCTGCAACTGAGACCAAGAAGAAGCCGATGTTGAAGCCGCCAACAATTCGTTGGTTCGTATTGGCAAGGATCGCCTCGCCTGCCGCTAAAAGCGCGGACCTCTGAGCGTCTGTCGTCGCTGCCGCAAACTGACGGCTGAGGGAGTACATCGTGAAGGGATTATTGGTTGCAATGAATATCGCAATCCCGATGAGGGCCGAGGTGAAAGCAATTGCCATACCGCTTTCGTTGACCTTTCTGAGCAAGACATAGAGGGCGAGGAAAACCATTGCATACATCAGGTACATCAGGACTTCTAAACCCCAGAAGTCCAGAAGTCCAATGATCGGACTATCTTGAAACAGTTCGAATCAACCACTTACTGTACTGGGCTGCGGGTAGAGGGTAAAGAAAATGACCTCGATCACGGTCAGAAATGCCACCACCAAAGCGGCCACGCCGCCAACCCAGAAAAGACCTGTGTGAGTTGGATCCACGGCTTCCCCAGTACTAACCTGGCTCATGAGGTTCTAACTCCTTTCTATCTTTAGGAATGGTCCACGAGTGCCGTCTCCTAACAGCCTCGATCTGAGCGGCACCAATCCCCATCTTCCCATTGCGCGTGCAGAGTTCTGAAGGAATCCTCCTAAGCTCATGGGCTTTGCACTTAAGCCGCTATAGCGGCTCCACCGAATATCCGTCTTCTCTATAGAGTCGATAGGCGGGGCATCGCTCCTATCTCAAGTGAATGATGTTCGCCGTTATGAGCCGCGCAAAGTCGGATGCGAGAAATGCGATGACATCTGCGACTTCATCCGGTCCGACGATGTGGATCAGGTCAGGCGTCCGTTCAACATGCTCTCGGACCGCGTCATTGACCCAGCCCGTATCTGTAACAGGAGGGTAGACAACGTTCGCGGTAATTCCAAATGGTGCTAGTTCGAATGCGGCCGACATTGTGTAATTCTCCAACGCGGCTTTGGCGGCTCCGTATGATACCTCTGAGGGGAAGCCTAACGGCCCACCGGATGTAAGGCTGATGATACGACCCCAATCAGCTTGTCGATCAATATGACGCTGGGAGAACTCAGCAATCATGAGAGCACCACCACGCGCATCAACAGAGAAGACTTGGTCATGGGTCGAGGCAGAGACGCCCTCAGACCCGAGACCGGTCACATGCTTTCCATCCAATGTGAACGTGTCGGCCACCCATCCAGTGGCATTGTTGACCAGGATGTCCACAGGTCCTAGTTCAGCTTCTGCAAAATCGAAGAGCTTCGGCACCACCGTCACATCCCTTAGATCAGCTTCCATCGCGACCGCTCGACCTCCGCGTGCGTAAATTCCGGATAGGACTTCATCAGCGTTACGACCACGATTTGTCCGATATGGTTCTGGGAAGTTCCCTGGATCAGAGATTCGTAGGTAGGATATAAGCACCGAAGCCCCACACTCAGCAAGAGTTGTTGCTGTCGCGGCGCCGATGCCATGGTTTGCGCCCGTGATGAGTGCGACGTGCCCAGCTAAGTTGTATGGAAGTGACGAATTATTAATTTCCATGTCAAACCTAACCCATTCTGAACTTCGAATAGAAGTGTCTACACCGAGTCTTTGAGTAAGATGGTGTTGCTCTACGTGCAACCGGCCTCACGACCACATGACGCCTCCACTCTGCCAAACGGCCAGATTTGAGCTGCTGACGGATTTTGTTTAGGACATTAACCACAAAGCTCATTACTCATCCACGGAAGTGTCCTTTTGAACCTCGATTTGGCTAGTCAGCTCCAATCCCTTGTTAAGCGCACTCCCTAATACAGTCTGAACTGTTACCGCTCATAACATCTTACTTCTTTGTAACAATTCGCCAACTTTCGTTTCCTTCAAAGCCACACTTCTCGTAAAAGCCATCTGCCATACCTGTCACCCGGATGATGTCAGATTTATTTATTGCCCGATTGATGGTTTCACCTACCAGCATTCTTCCGATTCCTTTTCTCTGATACTCGGGCAACACCTGTATCCAATCGAGATAGGTCTCTTTGATGGATTCTTGATAGGTGCTGATGCCCAAACCCACAACTTCATTAGATACTCTTGTTCTTGCCCAGATCCACGATGACTCATCAAACACGGGTTGACTACACCACCCAATAATTTCCTCGGCATCGTGGTTATGGTTTTTATAACTGCGATTTAATAATTCTGCGGCAAGCACGAAATCTCGTTCCTTGTCGAAATCAAAATCAACTATGAAGAAATCCTCGCTGAAATTAAATCCCTGGCTGAAGGTGAAATCATAGATCAACGGACAGATCTCTCTCACCTTGTACCCGTCTAGGTTCTCTGCTATCAACCTATAGAAATCCTCGTGCAAAACCAATAGCTCCAAAGCTTGTATTTGATCTTGCGTCAGGATGAAACGATCTTTATCATCAGACCAGTAGAACTCCAAGCGATGATCGCGAATTGCATAAAGGTATGTGTGACCGTCATCCGTTATTCGATACGTCTCGCTTTCCAGACACATTCTCTCAGTCTTCCAAAACGCTATGGAGGAAACTCGACATGGGTTCTTAACATATAGTTGCAGGACCTCCTTAATAAATGCTTCGCCATCTATCCTCATACCTGATTCACCCCTATTTGAACCTCTATCGGCGGTTGTGTGCCTAACGTCTGAACCGAGGAGCGAGTATGATACGCCAGCGCCCTGTACTTCTGAGCTGAACAGAAATGCCCGTTGCGCGGTTGGATAGGTTGCAGTCTCAGTGTTTGGATATGAAGCTCTCAACATCCCTGATAAATTCCAAGGTCCCTCTCCCGATTTGTCCAGTTAAAGTATCTAAATCACTAAAGCCTGGATCGTCAATGAGAATGTGATCTATCACATAATCTACGCCTCTTGGATTTGATGCAAGGTGGTACTTATTCCAACCGCTTTCTTTCAATAATTTCCAATATTGTGTTTGAACATTTCTATTAGTTCCTGATAACCAAACTTCAAATCTGAATGTGTCATGAATAAAGACTATGGCAATTTTCAATTTTCGACGTTTTAATGATTCTGGGAATAAGGAAAAATATGTCATATCCATATATCCATAATAAATACTGCCAGATACAGAATAATCAGGATATTCATTCTTAAAATGTGACCTTAGATCTCTGAAATATTCCATCAGTCCTTGATATGCCTTTTGGATGTCACCTTTCTTGAGTTGTTTTTTATACTCATTCATATATTGTTGAAATGATTTCATAAGGATTTTCCCTCAGCAGAATGCAAGTTTTCCTCTTAATAGATAAGCGAATTTTTCGGTATCGCTAGCTTCAAATAGTATCTAATGCGGTATTGCCGTTCCAACTTATAGCGGCCAATTTCCACTCGCACCCAACCTTTTCCCAAACGTCCAGATATTTCCCGGGCACTTCGAGTTCTCCTTGTGGTCCACGCAATACAAAGGAACTCTCTCCAACTAGGTACGCAAGATCACCGGAGTTTGCTACGGTTACTCTCTGAGAGTGAACCTGGATCGATATGTACGGCAATGCAAACCAATCGACGTAAAACTCTCGTACAGCTTCACGCCCAACCACCATTGGCATATCCGGTGGGTGCAAGATCACATTGGGTGCCATAAACTTCATGGCTGCCTCGAGGTCTCGCGACACCTCGGCAGCAATGAGAGATTTATCAGCAGCACAAATTGCCTTGGTAATTTCACTAAGATCCGAGCGATTATTATCATTGTCTACTTTGTGCGACATTATCTTTTCCCCGCGATGTCTATCGGTCATGATAAGCGCCGGCGACCCTCACAACAAATACCTCTTCTGCAGAATACCGTAGGTATTCTGCCAAGCTAACCAGCTTTGCTGGTTGGCCGCTAACATGGCAGAGCCAGTTAGCCATCCGCTTCATCCAACTGTTATATCAGTCCTAGCTCAGAAAGCCTCTCAAGAACAAACGCAAGCCGCTCTTCAGGTGGCATCACCGGTACCGTTACAACGTTATATCCCAAGGCGATGTAATCCCGAGTGTGCCACTCATCGAGATAACCTGTAATGTCGGCGACCTCTTCGACCCTCTCGTCATCAGTCTGAAAAGGAAGTGGTTCAAGTATAAATACGGAGGCATAACGATGGTGGAAGCATTCAACCAAGATTTCATTCGGGTCCAGTCCAAAGACCCGGTAAAACGCGAGGGACCCTGGAACGGCTCCATCAAGAAAGAGGACATCATTTGCTCGTAATCCACCCTCAATACTCTGTTGCATGTCTTTTATTTTGCGCTGTAATGCGGCCGCATCCGAGAGAATGGGGTGGACCCTTCGTCCCTGGTCCATCTCTCTCTCAATATACAGTCGTGCAGACTCCGGAACCGTCTGGAACCCTTTGTCGGCCAACTGATCAATCAGGGTTGTTTTGCCACAGCAGGGTGCACCCGCGATCACATGCCAGTTCGTCTGAACCCTGAAAGGAGTTGACAGAAGATCCGGGTCTAACTCCGTGGCTCTAAAATCGTGTTGATGATTATCAAGCATTTCAAGCTCCTCGAATCGCATTGGTAGGAGGGCTGATATAACACCTCGAGATAAGCGACCGGGGTACGTGCATTCTCCTGGGCTCCAAGCTGCCTGGTCATACAACTTGGCTTACTTTGCGTCCCGCATTCCCGGTCTGCGCCTTTAGGAGGTTATTCGGTAATTCCTCCTTGGCATTCAGCAAGGAGAGCCCTCAATTCTGCCATTGACGCATTCCCAATGATGATGGCTTCAAGTGGATTTCTCCGCGGGTATTTCACTTCCGATAACGCTGCATCAATAGAAAATCCACGGGCATGCACCAACCACGCACTGAGAATGTGCCCAGCTCGTCCGCTTCCTCCTGAGCAATGTACTACAACGGGCTCGCACTTCTGGTCCGACTCCCGCAGGAAAGGGAGTATCTTGCCTGTAAGGATCTCCACATCACATAAATGACAATCAGGGATCCCGGCTGAGCATACATTTCGCGGGCCGAACTCTTTACGATATTCCTCTAATAGATCGATATCGTAGAAATCCAACTGTTCCCTGGGAAGCAAGCAACAGACGCGCTTGATACCGTTCTGTTTCATAAATGATATCCAGCGTGAGACCTCTTGCCTGTCTACTGAATGAAAGTCAAACCCAGGACGCTCAGAACCAAAAACGATTTGTTCCCCCTCATTAGCCGGACCAAAGTTGTATTCCATAAATCACCTATTGACCATAACCAGTGATACATAACGACCAGCGGTTCGGCCGCCGCTAACTCCGGCAAGATCCGCTTCAAAAGCCGGAGCGATGGGTAGGCTGCTGGATAGTCACAAAATATACAATATCCTGGTAAAAAGGCATCTAATCTGTCGTCCACCAGTATCCCTGGACATCGAGATTAGTAAGCCCCAGATCTTGTGCCCTTTTTACTACCTTTTCATACTCTTCTCTCGTTATTCTCCTTGATATCTCCGGATAATCATATGCCTTGAAGAGTGGGGAATATTGTCCCATGATATTGACATAGGTATCTCTTGGTAAATTTTCTGCTATCCACTCCATAATCTTTTCTGAACCAGCTACATTATTTGGCATGACCAAATGCCGAATCATCAGACCTCTTTCCATGATTCCGTCTTCTGCAGGTTTTGCTACACCGACTTGACGGTGCATCTCAAGGATTGCTGCTTTTGCCACTTCAGGATAATTCTCTGCTCCAGATGAGTATTTCGATGACATGCTGCTATCCCAGTATTTGAAATCAGGTAAGTAAATATCAACTATTCCATCAAGAAGCTCGAGTATCTCAAGTCGCTCCCAGCCACTGGTGTTGTATACAATTGGCAGCCGCAATCCTACCTCTGCGGCTATAGCAAGAGCTTTAATGATGGGTGCAGAATAATGGGTCGGGGTAACAATATTTATGTTGTGACAACCGATCTCTTGAAGCCGAAGCATCATCGCGGCTAATTCATCAATATTTCTTTCAGAGCCCCTGCCAAGCTGGCTTATTTCCCAGTTTTGACAAAATACACACCGTAAATTGCAATGGGTTAAAAAGATTGTCCCTGAACCACCATTTCCAACGAGTGGCCTTTCTTCACCAAAATGCGGATGAAAGGATGAAACAACAAGCTCTACACCCGGAGCATGACAGAACCCGCTCATTCCTTCAAGACGATTGACACCGCATTTTCTCGGACAAAGTTGACAACTTTCCGCAATAGCCCAGAGTTTTTCTCCTCGCTCTCGTAGTTCACCGGTTTTGCGAAGTTTCAGATAACCCGGTTCAAAACCAACTTCTATCTGATCAGGTGTTTTAACTGCTGTTGGAGTACTAGTACTCGTGGGAGAAGGTTCTGGCTTACAGGAATATAAGAGGATCGATGGTAGCCCTATTCTGAAACACACTCCGGCTGTGATTTTCAGAAAATCTCGTCGTGTAATTTTCTCAACCCAATGATCATTCATTACTAACCTCCTCATAGAAGCTGATCGGGCCAGGTGCTTATGACTATGAAGCTTGTCAGTTTAAGCAGCCCCACAGTGATGCAGGTACCGACGAGGCCAAGAACCGGTAAAAGCACAACAGCGCCCATCATTCCTCCAAACCACCCACCTAGCAGGTCGGAAGAATAAAGCAACCCAGCTGTTTCAGTTAAACTCGTGCTATCCCTCAGATATAACTTGTTTGCCAGGGGGAATTGGGAACCAATTAAAAGTCCGCTGATAAATGAAAGAACTAAAAACAGTAGTCTGAACAAGAAGGATGTGTCCGGACTGCCCAGATATGCATTCGCAGCAAAAACGATAAAAGGGCACGCAATGGAAAAACACATTATCCCCAAGTCGATTCTTGCAAAAAGTTTAGGACAATCCTTTATCCGGTCCAGAACTATTGTTATGAACATTGCTCCACAAGCTGCCCCTGCCATAAAAGATGCCACAAGAAGCCCAATCCATGAAAACACATATCCATAAATTGATTGAAATGTAAAAATTAACATAAGGTCAAATATCATTCCGGCAAAACCCGTTGTAAAGATGGCCAATGGTATGCCTGCCCGGGAGGATCGTGTTCTTTTTGATCGAAATATGAAATAAGGGATGAGAAAAATCAGAAATAAAGGAACAATGGTCCTTAAGCTTATCCTCTCAAATTGTCTAAAGAGCCAGCGAAGTGAAGGTGCAAACACCGCATTCCAATGTGAGACGCTGTAGAACACTCCTATGGGGCTAAAGTCAGAATTGACTTTCTGGCTGCTCCCTTCAATGAAATTAGCGAACCAGTCCCCCCATCCGGGATGCAGTTTTTGCTCAATATACCAGGGAAGTATTACGCCTGTTTCGATGTCCCGCTGGTCCAATCGTTCTATCATCTGCGTCCTGTCAAGCGTCGAGATCTCCTGGGAATCTGAAAGGAGGAATAGATTAGTGCCATCGCCAGGAATGGCTCTAATATAAGGAAAGACACTTTCCAGCGTATGAAAGATACTACTGTTCAGGTTTTTCAATTCCTCATTTTCGTAAGTTAAAGAGCCAGGCAACCCAATGACAAGTATGCCCTTTTCATTCAGCCTTTCTCTTGCCAACGAAAAGAACTCTTTCGAGTAGAACCTATTTGCTTGCAAATTGGAGGGCTCCGAAATTCCTATTAAGATCAAATCGTATTTAGTCCGCGTTGTTTTTAGCAACAGACGACCATCGACGTGTTGAATTTCTACTCTTCGATCATTCAATTCGGATTCAGTCAGCGATGTGGGAAATTTCCTGAATAGATCAATGATCAGAGGATCAAGTTCTGCGTACTCAATGGTTTCTACGGATGGATGTCGTAGCGCCTCATTAATAACACCTCCTGCTCCTCCGCTCAAGATAAGGAGTTTCTTGGGTTCAGGATGAGCAAGAAGGGGGATATGAACAAATTCTTCAACAAATGCTATATCCGGAATTGGTGTAATGATATCTGGAACACCATCCTGAAAGAAAATGTATTGGCCTTCATTTTCTATGACACAGATATTGCCGTACTGAGAGTTTTGGTAATGAACAACATTGTGGTTTTTCCATTGCGCTTCGATCGAAAGGTGATGCACTTTGTGCGCCTGACTTGTTAAAACCAAAAAGAGAAAGGCAAAGACACTCGAGATCGCCAGAACTATTTTTCGATATAGTCCCGTTTTCCAATAAGGGATAAGTAATGCGAGGCATACTACTGAATTCAAAACAGCCAGCCCTGAGGCTACCTGGAATGTATCCAGGTATGGGATTAACAGGTAGGTGCAGGCAACTCCACCGATGACGGTCCCCACTGTCTCATAAGCATAAACCCTGCCGGCAGAAGATGCCTCCTGGGTGGAAAACATGGAGTAAATATGGCAGCTGAAAGTGAACAATGCGCCGTGGAGTATGCTCACCGGCATAAGCAGCAGAAATGATGAATAAAACATCGGTAAGAAACCAATACTTTCGCCGATGGAAACGCCGATGATTCCTTTCAGGATGCGTATCAGGTAAATGGTTAGAAGCAAAGATATGGAGAAAAGAAGCGTCAGAAATGCAAATGCTTCAAGCTTATTGTTAACTTTCTCAACCTGCCTGCCAAGAAAGAAGGCCCCGAAAGCCTCGAGAATGAGCCAGTTTGCCAGGATAATGCCGATGGAAAATTCGTTGCCAGAAAAAATGATCAGAAACTCTCTTAATAGGAATATCTCAGCAACCAATCCGCTGAAACCCATAGTAAATATCGCTAGACGAACGCGATTTTTCATCAGACTGAATCTTTTCTAGCGTCCGCGAGGTGAGCGGCGCTTGATGACCCACCTCTCCATTCTCACGTTTCCCACCTTCGAGATTGATGTCACAGGCACGTTACAACAAGCTCATACCCCTACGACTGAGTTCAGATACAGTCGATAGGGGTTATTGAGGGTCGTTCCGACAATTGAGCTGTTCATGATGCATCCGCCAGAATGCGAATGACTTGATCACTGTCTGCAGTGTTGAGACTCTAATGTGGTTTGAAACGAGGATGACGAAGCAATGAGTAGAAAGTGTTATTTCATGATGAGTATAGCATTGTCTGTTTGTGGACTATTAGGGTTGAGGTTATGTCTACCGGATGTGGAATGAGCGGCGCAAGCCACCCAGCTTTTCATACTCACTTTTTCTACACTCAGCATCAATTGCTGGACAGGTCGCCACGTCGACCCTTGATGATTCAGGCCTTCTCATGGAAGTTGTCATGCGAACTTGATATTTAAGGAGCTTATCAACATATTCCTATCCTGAATCTGGGAAACCACCTTGGAACTGAATCCTTGTATCGGGCAAATTGATCTCCGAATCTTCGTTCCAAAGAAGGCTCCTCTACTCTTCGAACATAGCAATCAATTCCGAGCGCGTAAATCAAGTCGTATACAAGCATAAAGGGTGATCCCGTAAGAAAAGCGAGACCCAAAATAATTAGCACACCCGCGCCATAAATTGGATTTCGAACCCAGGCAAATGGTCCCTTCTCCACAAGGGTTTTCGTCGGATCCCCTGGGGCACCAGTCGCTCCACTATGCTTAGCCAATATGAAGACCGCCCATAGAATGATCGATGCTCCGAAAGCGAGAAGTGGCCATGCCGCCAACTTAAGGACACTGGGAAGGCGAAAGGGCAGGATCCTATCAAGCAGGAATGCAGTGAACGCAATTGAAATCGCGATCCCACTCAACAGGATGTTTATGGTAATAACACGAAGGCTTTGCATGGTAAGGGGGATTATGCCAGTCCGCCTAAGGCTCCGATCTCATGCGCCCACCCGAAGCGTTCCAATCATGTCCAACCCCCCACACGGCATACCGTCTTGAAAATGCGCTGATGTTCTGAATCATGTGGACAACTTGGGGTTGATGACTGGGAGTGGTGACCTGCTCGTTTGTCAGTAAACGCATCGGCACTCCCGTGGCGTCGGCTGGCAGCCGGAATTATCCTCCCGGCGGGGGGACAACACCGAGTTGCTGCATCAGTCCCATCATATTCGCTTCGGCCCATTGTTCCACAACCTTGCCACCTTTAATCCTGTAGATCATGATGCCACTTTGCTTCACCCGCTTACCAGTCGCAGGGACGCCAAATAAATCACCCGTGTGTGTGAATTCAGAGGACCAGCGAGTAACCACCTGGTCTCCTTCGGCAATCTGATCTTCAAATGTTAGGACAACGTCCGATATGGCACCTGGAAACGAACCGTAGAGCACCCGGAGACCCTCACGGCCCGGTGGCAGGTCAAGAAAGGGAACGTGGACGACGACATCATCGGTAAAATATTCCTCAAGATTGTCCAGGTTCAACGCGACCACCAGATCTTCGAGGATGCGGCGAGCGAGGGCTTTGTTTTCTTCAGACATAGAATTTTCTCCTTGCGGGTCGATCGGATTCAGAATAAGCCGAACAAATGCCAGTTGACAACTGCTGCAAACTGTATGGGATGTCTTGGTGCACAGAATCGCTTGCGTTAACACTTAGTTACAAACGAGGTAGCGATTGCGTCTCTGATTAGGATTGTGGGCGACCTAACTGATGGCGGCTCACAGGCTTGGCCAATTGAGCAACATCCTTTTCAGTCTATTCTAGAGGTCATCGAAGCAGAGTTTGTTGATGTTTCGTGGATGAAGGCCCAGTCCGGTGAAGTCGTGTGTTGAGCCGCGTGAGGTGTAGGTCTGCCAATCAGTCATTTTCCAGAAGCTCGATCACGGTTCCGAATTGCTTCTGTCCATCAACATATGCATAACGCCCACCTGTATATTCTCCCCGTTGAATCAGCCTCAACCCATGTTTCGCTAACTCACGGATGTGTTTCTCCATGCCTTTGATCTCAAAGGCAAGATGGTGAAGACTGGGACCGTGAGCTGTTAATTGATCATTCCAAGTGCTTGGACTTCCTACGGGTTGAATCAGTTCCAGGGCTACTTGTCCCAGATCGAAAAATGCTAATCTCGCTTGTGCTGGTGTCGGGCTGTCGTGATACTGGGTGTGCGCTACATCGACTGTTTCGGTGATGATAATGGAGGGCGGGGTCACCCCCAGTAGGAGGGACCAAGCCTGAACGGCTTCATCGATGTTTTCGACGACCAAGCCAATCTGAATAACTTTGTTATCATCAAGGGGTCTTGAAGTCATCGGTGCACACTCCTTCATAAACGGTGGGGGAAATAGTATGCGAATTTACACGGGTCTGAAGACGCTGAGCTAAGTGGCGGCGACTTTGCCTATGATTGTCTTCCTTGTATTCGGCCATTAATTAGCCTTGGTATTGTTCGTCACTAACCTTTTCCATCCAGTCGGCGGCCTTGCCGTCGAGTTGTTCCACAATGGCGATGTGCGTCATGGCCGTGGTTGCCGTAGCGCCATGCCAATGCTTCTCTCCCGGCGGGAACCAGATTACGTCACCCGGCCGAATTTGTTCGACCGGACCTCCCCAGCCCTGCGCCAGGCCGCAACCAGCCGTAACGATCAGGATTTGGCCTAGCGGGTGGGCATGCCATGCTGTCCGCGCGCCGGGCTCGAACGTAACACTGGCTCCGAGCACACGCGCCGGATCCTTTGCCTGAAACAGCGGGTCAATGCGCACAGTGCCGGTGAAATATTCGGCCTGTCCTTTGCTGGAAGGCTGTGAGCCACTTCTTTTGATTTCCATTTTCTGTATTCCCTCACTTGAATGTGATCGTCGTCTGCCTAGCCATTGTAGGCTGCTGTGGCGACCGAGGTGCGACAGGAGAACACATTTTTAGTTACTCAGCGCTCGGACAATTTCATAATTTCTTTGGGGTACCGATCCCCTTGTACCGTGATCTTCGAGAGGCCACTCTCAATCTCCCGGAGATCATCCGCCGTAAGTTCGACGGCTAATGCTCCGAGGTTCTCATCCAGGCGCTCGAGCTTCCGGCTACCCGGGATGGGAACAATCCACGGCTTCTGAGCGAGAAGCCAGGCAAGCGCGATCTGAGCCGGTGTCGCTCCCTTCTGTTCTCCGATCTTGGTAATCAGATCAATTAGGACCCAGTTTGCTTTCCGCGCCTCTGGCGTAAAGCGAGGGATCCGGCTGCGGATGTCAGAGCTATCGAAGATCGTGTTTTCGTCGACCTTTCCCGTGAGGTAGCCCTTGCCAAGAGGGCTGTATGGCACGAAACCGATCCCGAGTTCCTCACATGTCGGCAGCACTTCCTCCTCAGGGGTTCTCCACCACATTGAGTATTCGCTCTGAACTGCCGTGACCGGTAGGACCGCGTGGGCGCGACGGATGGTTTCTGCCGCTGCTTCAGAAAGACCGAAGTGCTTCACCTTGCCTTCCTCAATCAGGTCTTTCACCGCTCCTGCCACATCCTCGATGGGCACCTCCGGGTCAACCCGGTGCTGATAAAACAGGTCAATGGTCTCGACCCTGAGCCGTTTGAGCGATTCCTCGGCAACCTGCTTGATTTGCTCTGGATGACTGTTAAGACCAACCCCAGGACTCGGTCCTTTGTCGGGATCGTGTTTGAAACCGAACTTGGTGGAGATCACTACCTGTCCGAGGAATGGGGCAAGCGCTTCGCCTACAAGTTCTTCATTGGTGAATGGACCATAGACTTCTGCCGTATCGAAGAAGTTGATGCCGCGGTCAACTGCCTTGTGAAGAAAAGAGATCGTCTCCTGTTTAGATCCAAGCGGACTGTCGCCAAAGCTCATTCTCATGCAACCGAGTCCGAGAGCCGAGACTTCCAGGTTACTATCACCAAGTTTGCGCTTCTGCATTTTCTGAACTCCTGTCTTGATTTAGAGGTCGGAGGGATTGGGTTCTACGCTTACACCTCCGACGATTGTCTCTAACCTAAACCGGCTGGATTTGATTTCAGGAAATCATGACGACCTCTTTGCCTCTGGCCGCCCTTAATGTTCGCTAAATTTTAGGTTAACTCCAGCGACTTATCAGCTGTCATGCCCTTCCAATTCCGCCAAGAAGATATCCTCGGCTGAGTAGTTGAACACCTTCGGATCGTAATCTTCAGGTGGATGTGCCCGTTCCCAAGTCACTGTCCGCCTCAGTGCTTCGTCTATAGACACTGGTTCAGTGTATCCCAGCTCCTTACGTACCCGGGTCGTATCAACAACGAAATGTTGAGCTGTGTTGATTTCCGGCAATAAATGCCTTGGCACGCGATCTTCATGGGCAATGACTACCTTACCACTCCAGCCCGCTGCCACTCCAATGGCTTTAACCCATTCGGCCTCAGAAAGGGCCTCCTCTTCCCCAAGGTTGTAGATCTGACCAGTGGCTCGCTCATCTGTGACGGTTAACACTACCGCATCGGCGATGTTCTCCACATAGCCTCTTGTCCAACGCCAAGCAGCCATGCCTTGCTCAAGCACAATGGCTGGACGGTTATCATCCATACGCTTCAGATACTGGGACAACCGACGCTGTATATCCATTGGACCGTATACCATTGGATAACGGAGAATCGTACCTGGAAATGCGGGGGCGCTCATAAAAACTCGTTCAACTAGAACCTTTTCGTACTGATATAAGTGATGGCTCGAATCTACTCGTTCTCGGTAAGGATAGAATTTCTGTCGAAGCGGTGATTCTTCTGTGAGAGGAATCGGTTCTATCGGACCGGGCTCAATATCAATGAGCACTCCATAGGCACGATACACATCTTGACTGCTGATCGCAATGACCCGCTGGGCCACGCCTGTGAATACATCCATCACACCCTGGGCATGCTGCTCGGTAGCCGGGATCATGTCCAGCACAATCTGAGGGGTAAAAGGTTTAAGCTCATCCGTAAAATACTCCAGATGTTCCCTATCACCAAGAATGTGCTGCACACCGTCAGGCAAATCTGCTTCAGTCTGACCGCGGTGAAAAAGGGCTATCTCGTGTCCCATCTTCATGAGGCGTCGAACCACATGCGGACCAGAAAACCCTGTCCCTCCGATAACCAGAATGCGCAAAGCTCAATACTCTTTCGACATGGCTGCGATCGATCGCGAGCTTATCTTCGGCGAGTATCTCATGGATTGTGTGAGTGGTGAATTAGGAACGATGACTGGATACCTGCCTTCAAAAACCGTGTCGCTGTCAGACGCAACGAGTTGTCAGGCGTCATACTCTCGAGCCAATGCTTCTCACCAGATATTGATTCTCGTGGAGAACTTTCCGGGATCAGAACCAACAATCTCAATCGTTATTGGAACGAAACTCCTACCTTGATATTCATGGATCGCCAAGTAATTCGTGACCTCTCCATTGGCCAATAAAGGGGCGATTATATTGGTGTCAGTACGTGATTTGATTGAAGCTAACCTGCGATCATACGATCAACAGTCTATCCCTTAGCTGACTCAATTAGAGACCCTATTATCCATGATAAGTACTTCATGTAAAAATTGATACGAAAGGTCGTTCACTTACAGTTTGATACCATATCCGCCACCACCGCTACCCATAAGCTGGACATTATCGATCCCTTGCATAGCGGGCCAGATTGCGCAGGAATGCGAAATTATCTCTTTCGTGCTGTCTGAAGTCATACAGGTCGAGAGAGCCCAGATCGGACAAAATTAGAACCTGTCCCCCCACTCCGCCATAATCCACCAGGCCAAGCGCTGCTTGTCCTTCTACCTCGGCTAAGGTTTCGCCCGCTTGCAGACTGATGGGCAAGCCATTATTGGCAACCAAGACCAAAGAGGTTAGATTCTCGGTCAGGGGATGGGTGCTTGCGACGCGGGCACGAGTAGTAGGGAAGACGACACTTTCATAGCTGACCCCAAAGGCTGTAGCAAGCGCATTGACTTTTTCCCAGTCTTCGTTCGGGTCAGAGGCCTCCCCAAAGAACAGGCGGTTGGCGCTGTTGGTTAGGACCAATAAGCCACCTTGCTCCACATAAGTCTCCAGCAGGTCAATCTCATCGGTGCGCCATTCCTCATCATACAGGGTCAGATCGCCCTCGGCGGTGGGATAGTCGATCACCGGCAAGACCAAAACAAGATCGGCATCCGTCAGATCCTCCGAGGTAAGCAATTGACCGTATGGAATCACATCCACGTCAAAGCCCTCCCAAGCCAGGGCGCGATCTAAATTTATCAGCAGGGTAGGGTTCATGTGCAGGACTTCAGTATGCGTGGCGACGATCAGCGCGCGGCGATCCGGCTCAGGGGTGACATGCAAATCAGGATCATCTTGGGGCATATCGATGGCAGCGATAAGCGCCATCGAAACAATCTGCTCCATTATCTCTCCCTGGTCTTGCAAGTTTTCAAGCGTATCGTAGGGGCTGTGGAAACCCTTTCCTATTTTGTTGCTGCCAAATGCAAAACGGACATTTGGTACAAAACCATAGAATGGCCCTTCATCCGATGAAAAGATTTCGGAACCAACGACCGTCTCAATCGGTACCTGATAGACCTCAGCTTTCTGGGCGAGGTAATCGGCAAAGGGCAATTGCGCATTGCCAAAGCGCGAATGATGCGCTTCTTGTATCCCAAGAATCGTCGGGCCGGGCTGGTCGGCGGTGAAGCCGTCCATCAGAAAAGCAGCAAGCGTCCGGTCTAACAACTCTTGGTGGGTATTGACGAAATGTTGTGAACCGTAGAACCCTAGTTCGTGGCTGCCAAACCACACCAAGTAGATATCGACCGGCGGCTGAACGAGCCCTTCATCTAAAACACGGGCCATCTCCAGCAAGACAGCGCAGTCAAGGGCGTTGTCAGCGGCACCGGGAGAGTTGGCACTATCGATGTGCGCGCCCAAAATGACCGCCCGGGATGAATCCTCGCCGGGAATACGCGCCACCAGATTGCCGGATTGTCCCGGCGAGAATACGTCTGTATCCCAGATCAAGCGCGCCGCTTCGATTTGGGCCATCGCTTCCCAAGAGGCGATATCCACCCAGGGGAGGTCTTCCAAGCGAACGTAGAGCATCGGGATCACTTCGTTCAGGGCGATTCCTTCGAGGATGGTGCCGTCTCCGGCATATTTGCCGTGTTCCCTTTCAGTCACCAGCACCAGACCAGCGACAGCCTTTTGAATGAGCTCCGTGACGAGCTGTGCGCCGAACCCCCCGCCTGCTACTGCGGGGTCGATAGCAGCATACTCAAGAAAGACGATTTTGCCTTGCGCGTCCTCCTGCGTCAGATTCAGAACATCGTCAGCCGAGCGAAGCAGTAGCGCATTACCAGCCACTTCGAGCGGGTTGCCATCAGCATCGTTGAGCGCCCTGTCAGAGTCAAAACGAAGCGCTTGTTTTAAATCTTTCCGGTGCCCGCTGATAGCATTGGTGGGCACTTCGATTTCCTGCCCATTGATGGTCAGAAACAGACGGCTTTCCCATATTTCGGTTGCCAGAAAAACGTGAAAGCTCTGGCGTTCCAGTTCAAGGCCCAGACCCTTCAAATGGGCATATTCGCCCAGGGTTTCGGCAACATAGTCGAGAGCCTCGGCTTCACCTTCCGTTGCCGAGTTTCGCCAACCGGAATAGGCTTGTAGGGTCGTCAAGTCTTCGATGTAGGCAAAGAGCTGATCTTGAGAAATGAGCCTATAAGGTTCTTGTGGGGAACAGCCTGAAATGGTCAAAGCTACGAAGACCAAGACGATGGCGATAACTTGTTTTGTGGACATGGCTTTCAACTCGAGGGATTCAAATTAGAACATATCCGTAAAATGGGATTGTGTAAAAGAATAGTATATGGCAAAGTGCGCCACTTGCCCTCGTGCGTGGCACGATGAGGTGCTTGTGGGGTTGGCAGTGTGCCCTTCAATGGCTTTGAGATGGATGCAGCATACTTCATATTTTCAAGGTATTTGCCACTTCTAAATCCGCTTCATGGATGAAGGCATGATGTTGTAGATGCCAGTGTAACTCCTCTAACTCACGTTCGGTAATAACTCTTTTGTGCTGTTCGAGAGCTTCCCTGGACAAATGAGTGTCTGCTTGCGAATCTCTGTCCAATGTCTCATAAACGGCTGTCATATCGGTTGGTCTGCACCGGCAGTAATCGAGCATTGCCTCGGCTGTCTTACGGGGAGCCGATCTCCAACTGGCATATCGAATCGCCAACATTTCAATGCCCATTCTACAGTATTGCACATATCGCTCCATGGTTGTTAACCACATCAGAGCCAACATGTCTGCATGGGAGAGGGGCTGTCTGGGATCATACTGGGCGATTGCAGGCACCAATGATCCCAAGAGTTCACGTCTTTGCTTTTCCATTGCGACGTGTTCCTCGTCGGTCCCTTCAACACCTTGACTATAGGCTCTCAAACCAGATATTAACCACGATTCAGCATGGCGATATAAGAAGAGATTCTTGGTCTGCGGATAGATTTCATGCAACCAATCACCGAGTTCAATGTCAAAACTTCGCCCTTTTATCACCCAAGCTGTCTCCACTGCCGTTTTGCACAACAGGCAGATGGTTGCATTTAGCAGGGCAACAAGATCGTCCTCATTGTGTGCTTTAGCATTACGAGCGATGACCAGCAGCGTCAGCGCGTCAGGTTCAGAAATGTTGATGACACCCGGTACCTGAGCAAATATCTGGCTAGCAAGTGTAGATCCACAGCGACCGACAGAGTAGATAAAGACGAGGCGGTTATCATCTATTGTTACAGATTTCGCCAACTGTATCATGGTCTCAAAAGGGATTGTCAATACCCGCTTTGCCTTTTCATATTGGGTGAAAAAGTAAAAGGAGGCTTGAGAGAGGTTGACATGTGCCGGGGTTTCAACAAATACGGCTTGCCTATTCTCAAAATCGAGACTGTACAAAGTAATGTGGGGATTCTCCAAGATCTCCCCAGCTGGCAGCTGACCAGTCTCACGTAAACGGAAGTTCCTCCTTACATCTGCCAGTGGAAAAGGTCCTTCATGTGGTCTGTCTACAATTCCAAAAGAGGATGCTATCATCGATAATCTCCTTTCAACTTGGTTGGATTTTCCTTGAGAAGGCATGAACGCCTATCAAGAAATGCAACCGGGTTTTCCGTAACGATCGAGCACTGCCTCACATCCGCGAGTAAGCGGTACTCCCCGCCCCACCCTTTCATTCTCGTGTGTCCAACGGTCATATTCAATCTGAAACTCTAACGGTTCAAAGCCGTGGCTAGAATCCTCGTCTCTATCATAGAAGATCGGACAAGCAACCGAAGGTTGCCGCCGTTCTTCCAAGCTAACCGAAGTAAACTAACACTCGGCATAACTCCTCTTAGATTCAGGTTTGTTAGTACGTTTCTCTTCTGTGGTTGTCCAGTGTGGTTATGCATTAGAAAATTCAGGTTTAACAATCCGTATAATGGCGACCCATTGTCTTCGAAACTCAAATCAGCCCCTAATCTATGCGCTTCGGAGCTATTTAAATCCAAAAACACCTCTTAAATCTACGAATTCTTTACCAATTGTACTGTGCCATGCTACACTATAAACATCGCTAAGCCTCTCGTCAGAGTTGGGGGAGTGTGCTCTGGACGACTTGCCTCAGTAGTAACTCAGCACATCGTAGAAGAACTCAAAGTGGCCAATGGGAGTGAGGGTGCAAGCCGATGAAACCTCGGATATTGGTCATCGACGATGAAATTAAGGTACTCAAGATCCTCAGCACGCGCCTGCGCATGGATGGTTTTGACGTTTTTACTGCCTCTACAGATATGGCGGGGATGCGTCTGGCGTATGAGATGCATCCAGACGTAATCGTTCTCGACATTATCATGCCTGGTGTGGACGGATTTGAGGTGTGCCAGCGCTTACGCACCCTGACCGACGCGATCATCATCCTAGTCAGCGGGAGGCGCTATACCGAAGATATCGTGCACGGTCTTCGGGTTGGCGCCGACGACTACATGGTCAAGCCATACAACTACAAAGAACTCGTTGCGCGCATGAGAGCTTTTCTTCGCCGGCGGGCAAATGCACCTATTCCCCCGTTCCGATTAACGCATGGTGAAGCCTTACTCGTTGCGGACGCGTCCCGCCGATTGATTTTTATAAATGATGGTCGGTCGGTGTATCTGACGCCGAAGGAATATGATCTCCTAGTCTATCTGGTAAAAAACCAGGGCAAGGTCCTCAGTGCTGATGCGCTGCTGGCCAATGTATGGGGACCCGAGTACAGAGGTGAGCATCACCTCGTGAAACAATTCATCTATCGTTTGAGAAATAAGATTGAGCAGGATCCTTCCAACCCAGAATTCATCGTCACGATCCGCGGATCGGGCTACACATTCGAGGAGGACACACGCCCCATCCCCGGGAAGAAGAAGGGCTCCTCGTAAGATCTGTACATCTTACCTTGATGTAGCCTGACGATGCCGTATGAATGGCTCCCATTCCAACACGAAACCCTTTACGACCACTGAGAATACCTTTCCCGGTCGTGGAGTGAGCTCGGAGCGCAAGAATATTTACCTTCTGTTTACCTTTTAGTGACCATGATGTTGTATGATGGAAGTGCCAGGGGGGTGAACGACTTTTGATGATCATTCTCCTCATTAAGACTGGCATCTGCTTAAACAACTCGTGTTGAACCACAGGTGACAAGGATTTGTGTGGTATCAACAGGGGTTTGTTTTCCAGCCGCATGATCTTGGCACATAACAACAGCAACAGCTAACAACCAGGGGTGGACGTGATGATGCAAGGGCCCGCTTTGGTCGCTGACCGGTCCAAAGGATCGATGGGTCCGTTATGGGTTTATTAACGATTCCGGCTATCTGAAGCCGGATATTGTAATTAAATACGAAAGCGCCTCGGCCGGGTTATGGCCGGCCGAGGCCAAACACTCGGGGCGCGGGATTGCACCCTCTGTGCGCATTCTAGTATAGCACACCTTGAGGATTTCAATCGCGCTCAATATTGGAAGGAGGTGATAGTGCAGAAGCGTGATGATCAGGATGGTTTTCTCCTGCTTGGATAGGAGATAGCGTACGAGGAGGAAATCCTATGAAAGAACGAAAGACGATACCTGTCGGCGTGTTGTTCATGATCATGGTACTGGCGTTAGCCAGCCTAGGTGTTGGATATGGCTTGTGGAGCAAGACCCTCGTCATTACCGGCGAAGTAAGAACAGGCGACGTGCATGCAATGTTTATGGACGCCTTCACCGATGATGATGACAAGGTGGACAATCCGGACAAAGATTCCCAGGATACAGACGAATGTATCGACCTGGGTGATGTTGACCGGTTCACCGAAGGTGACGACAATCCGATCAGTGGCTTCACTAGCTGCGACCCCGCGGCCAGTGGTAAAGACATCAAGCCGCACTATGACAAGGATGTGGCTGCATGCGTTGCGGAAATCTTGGATCCTCAGACTGCAAAAGTTACCAAATACAACGTCTATCCAAGTTACTACTGCACCGCGTGGTTCGATATCCTCAACGATGGATCCATCCCGGTTAAGGTCCAATCTGTAAAGATCAACGGGCAGCCTGTAAGGCCAAGTGTCATCACGCCCTTCGATCTTGATGATGATGAGCTAGCCGATGTGGAAATCCACGTTTCGGAGATTAAAGTCTGCCAGCAAATTGAACCCAACGAGCTGGTCCAGATGGACATCGATCAGCACGTGCTCCAGGAAGCACCTCAGGGAGGAACCCTCAATTACACTGTGGAGGTGCTGCTCCACCAGTGGAACGAGGGCTGCAAAGTCCTGCTCTACTACGGCAACAGTGGTATCGGCCCGGGCTCAGCTTTTGGTTATCCGGGCTCAGATGGTGAGCTGTTCTCTCTAAAGAGCCATTATGAAGGAATGAGCTTCGCTGTCGACTACACGGACACGTGGCCAACCGACCTGAGCATCTACCGGCTGGTCGTCCTCTATGGTCCTGGAAACGAAGATGACACAGACGACTTCACAGCTGCTCAAGTTGCTGAATTAAGTGATTACATGAAGGATGGCGGACGCGTCGTTGTGGTGACAGATTGGAACAATTTCGCCGGCACGAGTGTGCCCAACAATCTGTTGACCAACTTGGGAATTGGCATTCAGAAGAGAACGCCCACTACCTATGCTACCCCAGATGGCGACAGTTGTGCCCCGCTTACGGTCTTTACACCAGATCAACTGACTAATGGACTGGCGTCTCTCGATCCCGCTGCAACCACCCCTCTTGACTTGAGTGGTTCAGCCGTTAGCTTGGCGAGGGTCGATGATCCACCCTACACGTGTGGGGTTGGGGTAAAGCACGACGCGACTTGGATAGCAGTTGACCAAGTTGCGGGTGCACCGGCGCGGCCCGGCAGCGACTTAATCGTAATCGGAGATGCCAACATTCTGGACGACACTTACGGCTTTGGTGACCCATCCAGTGATGGCATGTCCGGCGCGGCTTTGGGAACAAAGCTGATCGATTATTAATTGGAATCGATATATCACCAAACTGTGTTGATGTGAGCGAGGTACCTGTCCGGGGGGTCGGCAACTACCCGGCCACCCGGACAGAAACAAAACATCGTTACGTCACCCAAGAAACTCAGGGTTGGTGGCGCGGGGAGGTTCCGGAGCCTCACCCGTGCCCCATGCAAGAGATGAGGTCGTTCGTATTCACCTTACGCCCCTGAACCTGAACCCCTCCGGAGCGAAACCATTTTCGGATGAGGGAGATTAGTTTGTGTTCAACAGGAAGGTCCGGGAAGTTCTACCCATGAGCGGAATGACGACTGGAACGCCATCGAAAAGCGAGAGCGGAGCTCCTCCGGTCGGCATGTTGTTTATGTTGCTGATCCTATCTTTGTCTGCATTAGGTGTTGCGTATGGCCTGTGGAGTAAGACCCTCACTATCGGTGTCACCGTCAACACCGGGGACGTCAACGCGGAGTTCACGCAAGCCTTCACCGATGACGACAATGTGGTGAATGACGTCAGCCTGGACGCTGAAGATACCGGCCTCTGCGCCTTTCCTCTCGTCGATGACGATGGCGACGGGGAGATCGACGAAGACCCTATCGATGGGGAGGATAATGACGACGACGGCACTGTTGACGAGGACCCGGAGGGGAAGCTGACCAGTTGCGACCCCGACGGCTCCGGTGAGAACGCTCCACGTAAGGACATGGACATCGGGCAGTGCTTGGCGAAAACGGCGGACGAGGATCCCGATCAGGTGGGTGATCAGAACGCCGAGGTGGAGATCTTGGATGGTTACCCTTCCTATTTCTGCACTGCCTGGTTCCATATCCACAATAACGGCAGCATCCCGGTGAAGGTGCTCAAGATTGACATCATCGACGATCAGGGGACGATCATCATCGAGGATGCCCAACCGAGCACGATTTACGAGTTGGATCTGACCGGTCCAGAAGGCGAGCCGGATGGAGAACCCGACCTGAACCTTCACATCACGGACATCGAGCTGGGGCAGCAGATCGACCCCAGCCAAGAAGTTCTCATGGACATAGATATGCACGTCAAGGAGGAGGCACCGAGTGACTCAACTTTCTCATTTGAAGTGCGCATCGAACTGGCGCAGTGGAACGAGGTGCCATGATCCATGTAAGTGGAAGATGTGTTCAATACTCTCACAAAGAAACCTATGAAATCATTGAGGATAATCCTCGTCAGAGTGGATGATTGGATGCGACCAGTAGGAAGTAAGCGACAATCTTTGACATGGAGAACAGTCACTCGATCGACCTCTCAGTCGGTTGCGATATTCTTGATCGCGCTCATCGTAGGCGTGGCCAGCCTGGGTCTGGCGGAGCGCTTTTGGAGTCAAACCCTGAGCATCGAGGGCACTGTGAACACCGAGGAGTTGAATGTCGAGTTCACAGATGCGTATACCAACGACGACATCGGCGGCATCGACCCTGGCTACGACAAAGATGTTGCAAATTGTGAAGCTTTGGTTGATGGTAACGGGGAGACAGTTAGTCTGACCATCACCAACGGCTACCCCAGCTACACTTGCCAGTTTTGGGTCGAGATCACCAACGTCGGTTTGGGAAGTCTCGTATTCACGAGGCCGGAGATCATTGCACCGGACGAGTTGACTGTGACAGAGCCCGACCCTCAATCTTGCGGTATCTTGAACCCTTCTGAGGCCGAGGTAGAGACGTTCACGGTCCACGTCGAGCAGGAAGCCGAACATTGGGCCAACTATACGTTTACGATCCAGAAGACATTCTCCGAACCTACGCAAGCAACCATTGGGTTCTGGAAATCCTGGGACTCTCACAACACCTTCACCCAGGATCAGATCGAAGCCTGGCTGTTGACAATCGCAGCCAGCTCCGATTGGCTTGATGCCACCACCATCGAGGAAATGCAGGCTGTCTTCGAAGCCGCGGTAGGTAAGGGAACAACAGCTGAAACACGCTTTCTGGCGCAATATCTGGCAACTCGTTTGAACGAGCAATCCGGCCTTCTGTGTTCCACTGAATTCCACGATGTCACCCAGCATGATCCCGATAACTATCTTGACCTAGCAAATCCTGAAAACGCCAGCCTGCAGGAGATCATCGCAAACATTGAATTAAAGTACGGAACCGTAGAGACCAAAAAGCAATTCAATACCTTGTATAGCGTTTGTGACGCGCTCAACAACCTAGAAATCTGAGGGCTTCGCAGAGAAGCTGTTTCCTGCAATGGATCGAGGTTTTGAAGCATGGCTGAAAAGACATCCTTAGTAAAGAGAGGCGCACAAATCCTCTTCACTCCGCCCACACATGATGTGCCTCAGATTCGCCCATCGAACCGCAAGGCTTGGAGATGGCTGTGGCTGGCTATCGTCACATGTATGATTGGAATTTTCATCCTTATCAATTTTCGATTCCCGCGCGTCTTACCAGCTCCAGTCAATATCTACCTGGCACAGCCTTTGGTCTGGTCCTCACTAGCCTTCCTTGCCTTCATCGGATGGAAATTTGACCTTGTAGATCGGCCTCGTCCAAGCAAAGCGGTAGTGGTCATGGCCTTCTTGATTGGGATGTTTCAAGTTGCATTGTTCATCATCGCCGGTTTGTTCTTAGGTTTTGGCCACTCTCCGTATGCTCACCGCTTCCCCATGGTCTTAGGGAATATCCTGTACCTAACGACGACCCTGGTGGGTGTCGAAATGAGCCGTGCCTACCTCTTAGGATTGTTCCGCAATCATAGCCCTACCTTAAGGCTGGTGTTGGTAGCGTTGTTCTTCTCACTGATCAGCATCCCCGCCGCTAGGATCGCAACTATTGACAACGCGATGACACTTTTTAGGGTCTCCGGCGAGACCTTCCTGCCCACTGTCGCTGAGAACTTGCTGGCTTCCTTCCTTGCGCTCATCGGTGGACCAGTGGTTTCTATGGTTTACCGGGGTACGTTTCAACTCTTTGAGTGGCTTTCGCCCATCTTGCCCGATCTGGAGTGGATCGTGACAGCTTTCGTTGGCACGATTGCNNACGGAGCTATCCAAGAAGGAGGGTGGATCGCTAAAAATGTGGGCGTTGGTGGGACTGACGGCCGTTACCCTTCTTTGGTTCAACACCGGGCTATTCGGCTTTCAACCAACCCTCGTCAGCGGGGTGAGCATGGAGCCAGCTCTGAAGGCCGGTGATGTGGTCATCACCCGTGAGGTCCCTGCCGATAATGTGGAGGTGGGCGATATCGTACGCTTCCAACTGGGAAGGTCCTACGTCCTCCACCGTGTGACAGAGATCCAGAAGGTCGGGAGTCAGATCCAATTTATCACGCGGGGCGACGCGAATAACGTTGATGATGCCCCGCTGCCGGAGAGTAAGATGGAGGGGAAAGTGATCCTCGTCGTGCCCAAGATCGGGTGGGTGGGCATCGGGATACGAAGGTTAATCGAGTGGATCCAGTGATACAGAGGCTGAAGGATCATGGGAGGCGATTGCCTCCATTGCTGGGCTGGCTGGCTGTGCTTCTGCTGCTGACCCTGCTCATCCCAGTGGGCGATACACTGTGGTCAAAGGTATTAACCATTTCGGGCACAGTCAACACTTCACACTTGCAGGGCTGTTCCGTTGGCTTCTGGAAGCAAGAGAATCACTTCGGCTATTGGCCTGGGGAATATACTCCAGGGACACCCTTTGAGGATGTATTTGGCGTAGATGTAACAGACGAACCTACGCTGTTACAAGCCTTGGAGCTTAAGGGAGGAGACGTCAATGCTTTGATGCGCCAGGCGGTTGCAGCTCTTCTCAACAGCGCTCACCCAGACATCGCATACACTTTCTTCCCAGAAGATGAAGTCATCACCATGTTCCAGGATGCGTTTAATAGTGGAGAATACCAGCCAACGGAAGGCTTGTTCAATAGCGCGAATGAGATGGGGTGTCCAATGTCTCCACCTTTACCGTTGACCCCCACGGCTACTCCCAGCAACACACCGACTAGCACATCGACAGATACACCCACGCCAACTGAAACGCCCATGGCAACAGTGACAGACACTCCCGCTGTTACCGACACACCCACACCTATGGCGACAGAAACACCGATCATCACGGACACACCTACACCGACGGCAACGGACACGCCTATCGCCAGCGACACGCCCACACCAACACCAACAGAAAATATATGCGCCTCTCTCGTACTTGATGGATTCACGGTTGATAATGAAAATGTGATTTGGGATGTGACGAACAATAGTGCGGAGATCATCACCATTACGCAGATTGTGATCGATTGGCCGATCGAGGGGACAAAGCTCATAGAAGTGAAATTGGCGGGGAAAGTGATCTGGGAGACCGGGGATGATACACCGCCAACGAACATCAATTCCGAATGGACCGGGGAGGACATAGACCGCCAGGTAAACCCAAGTGAGAAGAAAGCACTTCAATTTGAGTTCGACACAGCCCCGGGCCTATCCGGATTTGACCTCGATATCTCCTTTGACGTTGGGTGTACGTTATAAAGCGGAGTGCCGATCCATTCAATTGAGTTTGGAAGCAGCATCTCACCCAACGCTCCTCAGCGCTGGGGCTGATCACCCTCCGGTAGAGACGTCGGTCTATCACTTAAGACAAGTTCGTAACCCAGCGATCGCTTGATATATTGCGGTGGAGCCTCTCCAGCGAGATGTTCGGCGGCGTCATTCTCTCGAAACCAGCTGGCGGACTTTCCTGTAGGTGCCGTCGACAATCTGTTCTCTAACGATGGGCGGACGGTGATCTATATTGCTAAGCCCCGTGATATCCGGCCATGGAAATTCATATCCATCCATTCGTCGAGGTCAGGTCGTTGGACGAAGATTTGATTAAGCTGATCAGCCCCGAAATACAAAGCACTCGAAATACGGCCTAATAGCCTCAAACTAATCTACCAGGGATCAGATTACAAGACACCAAATCGACACACATCCATGGTCAGACGCATTGAGGTGTTATGTGGTGAGTTGATCCTTTCAGTCCAATATCCAAAGGTTTTCTAGAATTTGGGCAGGGTCTTTAGAAT
>JABAOH010000098.1_pt2 | contig 88687 bp, 99 predicted proteins | sample 7062181 | NCBI WGS metagenome assembly JABAOH01 (sample SAMN14538630, study PRJNA623070) | marine sediment metagenome | biome: marine biome [ENVO:00000428]; feature: marine pelagic biome [ENVO:01000023]; material: deep marine sediment [ENVO:00002113]; isolation source: pool of 5 deep marine... | reverse complement strand
CTAGTATATTTGGAGACAGTGCTTAAAGAGTAGCCCAGCCTACCCTGAATATCCCTGTTGGTGAAGCCCTCCCATTTCAGCTTTATGATTTTTTTGATTTCAAAGGGAGCTAATCTCTTGTGTCCCAATGCATCCACACTTTCTCAGAATGTCCAATCAAGGCATCCTACCAAAAAGAAGCTGGGCACCAAAGGTAGGATTTCCCAACCCGGGTGGTAGAGGATCTCAATCCACATATAATATAATGAGTATGATTTGGATAGGTTTATGTCGCATGGTTGGACCAAAGTAGCTAGATATATCAATGAGGACTGTGTCCTAAGTTGGGGGTGGATGGTCTAATTTAAGTGAGCTTTAATGTCATTTTCATAACGAACTTTATAAATATTAATAAGAGGTATTTTAGAGTATAGGTCCCTTGTCTCGATTGAAATATTCTCTAAAGGATTTTGCTCCACATGCCATCCTTGCAACTACTTACTGGTGTATATCTATCTTAGGCCTATTCATGACCCGTATATCAATCGAATTATTAGGCTTGAAAGACAAGCTACTCGACGTCTCCTATCCTCTATTCACATATTTTGGTAGGCAGATCGAGATCAACGTAGTAGCAGCCTTTTGCTTGGCCATTTCGTTCGGCCTCCTAGGCGTCTTAATCAAAACTCGCCGTAGAGACTACTTGGTCATATCAATGGCTCTCTTCCTGCTCTTCTCTATTCTGATCGCTGGTCTCGGAGTCGAACCGAGAGGACTAAATCTTTACATCAACACGCGTGGAGCCTTTTTATATGCCTGCTTGACCGCGGCTAGTGTCCTTCTACTCGAGAGGTATCTGTGGGATTCGAGACGCTATATCATCCCACTCACCACTTACGGATTGGCTGTATGGGTTACTCTTGTGTCAGACCTTGTTCGAATGCCGGAGTTATTCAAGATCCTACCTAAAAACCTTAATCCAGTTATAGGAGTAGCTGGCTTCCTTGACGGTGTATTCATCTGTGGTCTCGGCGCCCTCATCTCGAGTTCCACTATCATAGTCTGTCATCTTCAACTGAGGAAATTGGTTGACGCGTCTTTGCGAGGTCTGTCCAAACAACGTCAAGAAACTTCTAGGATCTCAACATCATAGATCATAAGCTTATTGACTTAAAAAAGAAAGGGGGTTGTTTGAGTATGGATACCTAGGGTTAAAGTTCTTCTCTCCTTGCTCTTACTTCTTCGGTTCTTTTGGCGGTCTCTTCAGTTGATGTAAGCCACTCTTTCGATTTTTCAGCAAGGACGTCTTTGAATCCCCAACCGAATGCTATGCCAAGTCCTACAGCGACGCCTGCCGCTGCTCCCCAAGCCAAGGCGTTGGAAAATACGTATACTATGCTGGTGTCGATTTTCATCATTTCGAGACCCATGATGATGATTACAAAGTATAGGAAGAGTTTGAAGACGTCGGCAAACAAATTCATGTACTCAATCTTGGCTTCTCTGCCCACTGCTATCAAGGAGTCGCCGATGAAGTCTATCACGATGAAGCCGATCAGTATTATCAGTACTCCGGCGAGGAGGCTGGGAAGATATGAAACTACGGAGGTCATGAAATTGCTTAAGATAGTTATGTTTAGGATGTTGACGGCAGCTAGGATGGCGATCAAATATACGAACCAACGAATTATTAGGTCGAAGAATCCAACGGTGGTTACTCCAGATCGCTCTAAGGCTTTGCCAATAGCTGTCTTTTTTAAGGCGTCGTCGACACCGGCTTTATCCAATACCTTTGAAATGCCTTTGCCTAGAGCTCTACCGGCAATCCATCCTATAAGGAGGACGATTATAACGTATATTAAAGTTGGTATCCACGATACAAGCTGTGTCCAAAGTCCAAGAAAAACTGTCTGATACTCTGCCATGCTTTCACCTGTTTTATTGAATAGTTTACAATGACTTATATATCTTTTTATGCAGAAGATTAACTCCCTAATTCTCTCAGAACTACTTTTAATAAGTAATTAGGCCGCTACAGCTCTTTTTTTATAGCCTTAACCTAAGTTTTCCTTATGTTACATGTCCCGAAATGGCTTTCTACCAATGTGTTATTGTGTGGGCTTCTCCATCACATTATGCACGCTTGTGACATGGGTCTCCCACCTCTCTACCCGCTGATCATGGGAGAGTTCGGGTTATCCTACGTACAAGTGGGACTGCTAGTGACAGCCTTATATTTATCACGAGTTCTTCTAACGGTTCCCTTTGGGTACATTTCCGACAAAACGGGACTGAAAAGCACAATCATCCCAGGCTTGTTCGTGTCGATCGTCGGTTTACTCCTTGTTGGGGTGGCGGAGAGATTCGATCACCTTTTCCTATTTCTGATCTTGACAGGGATCGCTAGCAGTATCTATCATTCAGCTGGACCAGCACTAATAGCCCGTTCTCTACCCAAAATTAAGGGAAAAGCATTAGGCATTGAAGGATTTGGAGGCAGCACCGGATCTGCCCTGGGACCGCTTCTAACAGGTATCACCGGCATACTATTCGGATGGAGAGTAGCCATAAACCTCCTCGCCGTTCTAGTTATATTGATTTCCTTCGTGTTTTGGAAGTTCATCAAAGAGCCTGCAAGAAGGATTACGGTAAATAATTCAAGTAATAATCTAATACACAGAGGCTCCTTCATCACTCTTCCGATATTGTCAGTCATTCTCGCTTTCAGTTTACGGGGGATATTTTGGCGAGGAGTATCTTCTTTCATCCCTCTATACCTTGTAAACCTACGTTTAGTATCAGTCGAACTTGCGGCAGTTCTCTTTGCAATATTGATGGCTTCAGGAGCTTTCGGCATGATATTTGGAGGTGCCTTCTCAGACAGGATAGGTAGGAGACGAGTGATTGTACCGAGTACACTGTGTGGCGTTCTTTTAATCCTTATCTTCCTAAATATTCCGACAGCCTTTTTAGGATTCACCCTTTGTTTACTAGGTCTACTCTACTTCTCAGGTACTCCTGCAATCAAAGCCCTCCTCGCCGACGTAACTCCTCCATCCGACTTGGCTAAAGCATTCGGTCTAACATTCACTATGACCTATTCCGTTGCATTGGTAGCTCCGCCTGTCCTAGGATACTTTGCTGATATAGCTGGACTCGAAGTAATATTTTATTCGATTTCTGTCCTGTTGATCATTGTGACCATTCTATTTCTCGTGACAAAATTCGATAAAGATGACGGTCATCAGGTATAGAATAAACAATTCTAATGAAGTAATATCTTCGAAGCTACCAGGATATTAGTAACAACTTACTTCAATCGGTGTTGATCCGGTCTTATAGGGGACGGAAGTACTTTATATTGGAGAGTTGGTTAACATCTATGTAAAACTGCTGTGAAATACGGAGAAGTCGCACATAGCGGTGAGCAGAGCTTGGTTCATGTCAAGGAGGTCCCTGCAGACATCCTCATAAATAGGCTGAGGGAATACATTAAGAGAAATATTCAAGAGGTCAAACCCCCCAAATGGAGCTATTATGTTAAGACGGGAAGCGGTAAGTCAGCTCCCCCGGATGACAGAGAGTGGTGGATCCTGAGGGCAGCTTCCATATTGAGGAAGATCTACCTCAACCAGCCCATAGGCACCCAGAGGCTTAGGGTATACTATGGAGGCAAGAAAGACAGAGGGGTGCGACCTGAACATCAAGTGGACGGCGGAGGCTCCAACATAAGGAAGATCCTACAGCAACTGGAAGATGCAAAGCTCGTAATGAAGACGAAGAGGGGAAGGAGCTTAACCCCAAGGGGACGAGGCCTCCTTGACCGCCTGGCTACAGATATAAGGGGCAAACTCAACGTCAGCCCATGGCATGAAATATATAAGCCACCCATAAAAGAGAAGAAAAAAGAAAAAGAAGAGGAAGAGGGCGACTCAGGAGAAGGCCAATGAGGGGATACGGGTATCCACAGGGTGAAAAACCCGATGAGGAGGAGGAGAAGAGGCTAAGGGAGTCTATCTTGAGGGTCTACCTCACTCCCACGGCGCGGCAGCGTCTAACCAATGTCTCCCTGGTGAAACCTGAAATAGCCAAATCGATAGAGAACCTGATCATATCTTTGGTCTCCTCTGGGAGGCTAAACAAGAAGATCGACGAAGAGGAACTGAAGAACATTCTCCTGAAGATGCAGCAGTCGAGGAAGAGGGAGTTCCGATTCAGGAGGATCTGAGGAATATGGCGAGGTACAAATCTCTCGCGAAAAAGAAAAGGCTGGCCGCAGCGTGGAAGTCGAGCAGACCTGTCCCCGTATGGGTCGTTGCGAAAACGATGGGAAGGGTCAGGAGAACTCCATCGAGAAGACGGTGGAGGATGACCAAGCTCAAGCTCAAGACGAAGTAGATGGCGCTCTAGGGTTATAATCTTCTTCGATAATGGTGAATTTCGTCTATTCTTCTATTCTCCTATATTTCACATATTCATCCAATTCAGACTTGTCGATTAACCCTAACTCTAATGCCTCGACCAATAAGTGTAAAAAATCTAATTTTTTATGCTTTAACTCTTCTCTTATGCGAGTTACTCTGCTAGTAGGCATATCCAGCTCTTCAATGACTCTTCCGACAACCCAGCTTCGCTCTTTCTTATACCTTCGTAAAACTTTAAGGACTTCTCTTTCTTCATTAGTAAAGAATGTGCGGTGAATCTCCTCTTTAGTCTTCTTCCAAAAGGCTAAAACGGATATACCATACATTTTTCAGGAGCTACCTCAAACAATAAATTAACTATTTTAAATTAAAATTATTGTTACTTCTACCTTCCAAGGTATCAACAATTGTTTTTCGGTCTACTAGCAGCGGACTTGTAATTATCAGCTATGCTTCTTCTTCTGGCATAAATGGATGTTTATGAATCAACTTCATAAGAAAGATCCTCATTGAGTTTTTCTTCTTCTATGATGCCGAAGATGTTTCCTTCGGTGTCTTGGCAATATGTGTGGGTTCCAACACCCGGAATACTTTGCTTGGGCATCAATACTTTGCCTCCGTTCTCCTCAACCTTTTTCATGAACTCGTCGATTGAAGGAATGCTGATGGTGTTTGTAGTGCTTTCATGAGGTTTCTCCCTCTTCTTTATTGCTCCGTCGATGCCTGCCTCACTTCTATCACCGGTATTAATTAGCCAATAATCGACAGGGCCTGCCCACTTATCGATTTTCCATCCAAAGACTTTTTCATAAAATTTCTTCGCTCGCTTAGGATCATCGGCACTTATCTCAAAATGTATTACTCTAGGCATTTCTCCTTATAACTCCTACGTTTGAAGAAATATTCAACTTGATTTCATATTAATATAAACAATGTTAATGGGCAGCTCTTCTTTTTTTCTAAAGTAGAATTTAATCGTTAAAAACAAATTAAATAAACTTGTTCCAGTTTTAATCCTGTTGTTGAAGTTGTAAAGAGATGTGTGCCATGAAATTATTCACTGTAGGTCCAGTTGCCTGTTATCCAGAAGTTTTGGAAGAAATGAGCCGTCAGATGTTCAGTCATCGAAGCGAAGAGTATAAAGAACTGCATAGGGAAACCGTGGAGATGTTACAGAAATTCATAGAGACGGAGAATCAGATCTTCCTATTTCCAAGCTCAGGGACAGGCTTTATGGAGGCGTCAGTAAGGAATTGTGTTGAAAAAAGGATGCTGTGCTGTGTTAACGGTAGCTTCGGAAAGAGATTCTCAGCTGTAGCGATCTCAAATGGTAGAGAGGTTGAGAAGATTGAACCATCTTTGGGGGAACCTGTAACACCGGATATGCTCGATGATAAACTATTGAAATGTCCAGAGGTTGAAGCTGTCTCTGTCACTCATAATGAAACAAGTGTAGGCCTGATAAATCCGTTGCAGAGAATCGCTGATGTAGTAAAGAAACATGGCAAACTCTTGTTCGTCGATGCAGTAAGCTCCATGGGAGGCACTGAATTGAAGGTGGATGATTGGGGTCTAGACGTCTGTTTCTCAAGCTCGCAGAAATGCTTCGGGGTTCCTCCAGGCCTCGGCGTAGGGAGTGTAAGTGCGGAGGCTTTGAAGAGATCTGAGGTTGCTAAGAATAAGGGCTGGTACTTCGACTTCAAGTTATTTGAAAAATATCAGGGAGATGCTGGTACGCCTATGACTCCGTCGATACCGCAGATATCTGGTTTAAAAAGAATCTTGAAGATCATAGAAGACCTAGGTGGTAAAGAAAAATACTTTGAGCTATATGCGGAGAGAAATAAGAGAATTGGGATGGGAGTAAAGAAACTAGGTTTACCCTTATTCCCTTGTAAAGGTTATGAAAGCCCCACGGTGACCTGTATAAACGCACCGAGTCACATCAACGGACTTGAAGTATATCAGAAGATGAGGGAAAGAGGGTTTGAGCTCGCAAAGGGCTACGGAACTGTAAAAGATGTCACCTTCAGAATCGGCAATATGGGTCATATAGAACTCGAAGATATAGAGCTCATGTTAGGGGCTCTAAGAGAAGTCTTAGCCTAACCCCGAAACAACTTACCTATTCCCCTGATGACCAGGATTTTCGAAAATCAGGGTAGAGTGTCAGTCCGCCGTCAACGAACAGAGTCTGTCCGGTTATGTAGGCTGCTTCATCGGAGGCAAGAAACGCCACTGCAGATGCTACCTCCTCGGAAATTGCGGCCCGCCCTAGAGGGATGTGGCTTTCTACTTCGGCCTTTATCTCGGGGTCATTAATCCATGCGATGTTGATCGGTGTTATAGTGGCACCAGGGGCAACCGAATTAACACGTATATTTCTAGCCGCGTACTCCAACGCTAAGGTTCGTGTGAGGTTCTGCATGCCACCCTTACTAACAGAGTAACTGAGGTATTTTGGCTTCGGAATTATCTCATGAACACTTGAAATATTGATGATTACTCCACCTTCTCCTCTCGAAAGGAAATGTCTTATCACCTCTCTTGAACAGAGATAGGCTCCTTTTAGGTTTACTGCGATGACTCTTTCAAAGTCCTCAGTCTTTGTCTCGTGAGACTCTCCTACTAACTGTATTCCTGCATTGTTCACCAAGATATCTAGCCTGCCAAATTCTTCAATAACGGAGTCAAACATCCTGACCACATCGGCTTCGTTGGCTACGTCTGCCTGAACAAGCATATCTCTGACTCCACATTCTCGGATACGTAAACAAACCTGCATAATCATCTCTTCTGTTTCTCTGGCACCTTCAGGACTCTTCCTGTAGTTGACAGCTACATTAGCGCCTTCCTGAGCAAATCTCAAAGATATGGCCTGCCCAATTCCTGAACTAGCACCTGTAACCAGGACATGTTTACCTTTAAGTCCTCTCACGTGACATTCACCATGCTTTCAAGAATATTTAATATTCGAATTATGTTATATGTGAGAACTGAAAAATGAAAATCGATGATTTGTTAGGAAACGCAAAGTCGGTTTTAGAAAAAAATTGGAGAGGAAAACATACAGTTCCGTCTCCGACACTCTACCCTCATCAATGGAGCTGGGACTCCGCTTTCATAGCCATGGGATACACTCATTACGCCCTGGAAAGAGGGTGTAGTGAGCTAGACAACATCCTGAATGGTCAATGGAAGAATTGCCTTCTCCCTCACATCATATTTGATCCTGAGGCAAGTGGATACTTCCCGGATCCCAACTATTGGAAGACAGAAAGTCACTCTCCCAAGGGAATGCTTACCTCGGGAATTGTTCAACCTCCAGTTCATGCTATTGCTGCTTTAAAGTATTATCATCATAGCCGTGGAGAAAAAATCATACGTCGATGGTTTCCTCGTCTCAAAGGGTTTCACCGCTACCTATTAGAGAATAGGGATCCAGAACGCTCGGGATTCGCAACAATCTATCATCCATGGGAGTCAGGGTTCGACAACTCTCCAAGATGGGATGAAGCTTTAGCCCGCATAGAACCAAGAGATCTCCCCGAATACAAGCGAAGCGACTTGGATCATGTAAAAAAAGCAGAGGAGAGGCCTACCAAAGAAGACTACGACAGGTACATCTACTTGGTGGAGATTCTTAAGAGATTCAACTACGAAGACGAAGAAGTCTACAAGGAAATGCCCTTCAAGATCAAAGACGTCGTCTTCAACACGATTCTCTACGTGGCTAACAAGGCGTTGCTGGAGCTAGCCAAGATTCTGGGCGAAGAGAATAGCGAGATCTTGGAATGGATTGGACGCCAAGAAGACCGTTTTCTCAAACAATTCTGTCCAGATCCTGAGGAAGGCCTCTTCTACGACTACGACCTAGTTTTAAATCATTTCATAAAGAGACGAACCGTAGCCGCTCTAATACCTATCTACGCAGGTATAGTAGAGAAACCAATAATCGAGAAAACAGTGCAGTGGCTGGACCACTCCCACTTCTGTGCTAAAGGTACATGTAAATTTCCATTGATCCCAAGCACAAGCCTTGACTCCCCATACTTTAAGCATATAACCTACTGGCGAGGGCCAATCTGGATAAACACGAACTGGATGCTCTACCAAGGACTACGAACATACCACTTCAATGAACATGCCGAACGACTTAGGAAAGCGATGTTAGACCTAGTAAGAGAGAGCGGATTCCACGAGTATTTTGACCCCCACAATGGAGAAGGCCATGGATCGGATAACTTCTCTTGGACAGCATCGCTGACAATAGACCTACTATACAAATGTGACTTAGTGGACTAACTGCTACATGGAGAATTTTTTTCAAAGGTTAAAATCATGGTTCGACTAGGTTTTTTTCATGACAGAAAGGGCTGTAATTAAAAATTGGAGAATGGTAAAACCCACTATAGCCCATGGGGCTGGCATAGATTGGAGACTCATGTCTATGCCCATGAAGACTAGTGGAGATATTGATGTAGAAGTAGATCCCGAGTCTCTCTGCCTTAAAACCATTACTTATGTATCGTTAGCATGGCTTCAGCCCGGATTATCTTATGAGCCTCACATACATGACGACCATGAGGAGTTATACTATGTAATTAAAGGCCGAGGTAAGATACGGGTCGATAATGATATTAATGAATTTTGCGACGGCGATCTCATATATATTCCAGTAGGGTCTGAACACGAGATTACAAATGAGGGTTCTGAGATGGTGGAGTTCCTTGCCTTCGGCGGTTACGTTAAGTAATCTGAGTTCCATATCACATCCTCCCTAAATCACATAACATGTTTCTCATAACATTTCTTAAATGTACATAACAAGATTATGTTTTTTTAAGATAATACTTGACTACTAAGTTTTTGGCTATAAACTCATAATTTTTTTAGTTATTAGATTCATTAGGTCTTTCAGGGTTTTGCATTTGTTGATTTCATTATGAGTAATGAACAAACTGATTTTTTCGTCTTTTCTGAGAAAAATCGCTGGAAATTTTATATTCTTTATGTTATGAGGATGATTTTCTAGCATTCTTAGAAATTCGTCGCGATGGAGAAATTCTGTAGCAATCTTTAGATTGTCAATAAATGTTTTCCATTCGTTTTTCATCCCCACTGTGCCATAGGTAAGGGCGCATAGATTACATTGGTATGTGCTTGGTGCTATTGTTTTGTGTAGAGCGTCTTTTATAACATTGAAGAACCCACTATCAGCATTATAAACAAGAATCAATTCTGTTTGTGAGTTTTTACGATTCATATATCTAATATGTAACATAGGTTTGTATTTTAATATTATATTCACTAATTGGAGCGAATGCTGAATGTGTAGCCTAAGATCAGAAAAAGAAGACTAAAAAGAGTGGTTCAAACATTAATAGATTTGTATGGTCACATACTAGCAGGTCTATTTTTGGTGTTTATATGGTCACGAAGGATGTAGAGCGAGCCAAGAAGCCTAAACTTCCCAAGAACCTGAAGAGGCTGGAGAAGAAGAGGTTGTTGAAGAAGAAAAGAAGCCTCGGCAAAAAGGGACGAAGAGGCAGAGTGAAGTATCGTTGATAATGTGTCACCCTTCATAGCGTTGAAGGTGATATCATGAGTTTTTTTTAGTGTATTAATATTAACAGCTCCGAAGTGGGATTATGCACCGTTTTATGTAATCTACTTTTTGTCCATAAATACTTAAAGTTGATGATGAGGTTAAATTCGTCATTCAGTAACAAGTTTATAATGGTGTTCCATCATATGATGGTAATTTTCTGGTGGCATGAGGGAGTTGAAAGCTCTCTCTACCACTTCATTTAGGGCAGGATGTATATGCATTCCATCTCTGATCGGCTCTGCACTTCTCTCAGATGTATACATTAAATTAATGATCTCCTGTACAAGAATGGAGGCATAGGGTCCGATGATATGTGCTCCAAGAATCTTCAAAAAACTCTTCTCAACGATAACTTTGACAAAGTAGTCCTTGACACCCATAGCCTCTCCTTTGGCGATGTCCTGATATCTATGTATCCCAATCAGAACATTGTCTTCACCGTATTTCTCTATTGCCTCCTTTTCTTTTAGTCCGACACTTGCAATTTCGGGATACGTGAAAACAGCGTGGGGCACCGCGTGGTAATCAACCTTTAACTCTCTCTTCAGTATAGCGTTATAAAATACAACCTTAGACTCATAGTTTGCCGCATGCTTGAAGAGATATCTTCCATTCCCGTCACCTAAGGCCCAAATATTGGGTTGCGAGGTCTCCAGATACTCGTTGACGGTGATCCATCCCCTTTTATCTGTTTTTATTCCCCCTCTTTCAGGATGGAGTATATCTGAATTCGAGCCCCTTCCTGTGGCTACAAGTATCTCGTCCGCTGTTATTGTAATCTTTTCTCCACTCTCTCTGTTAACAGCGAAAAGCCTCTTCTCACCTGACGGCGTCTCTTCTACCTCATGTACCTCGTGGTTTGTAATAATTGTCATATAATTTCCCATCTTCTTCTTGACTAAAGCCGACACCTCTGGTTCCTCCTGTGGTAGGAAGTAGGGGTTTCTACCAATTATCGTAACTTTTGATCCCATAGCTGAGAAGAAATGGCCATATTCTGCGGCTATATATCCTCCTCCAACGATGGCTATGCTTTCAGGTAATTGTTTCATCTTGAGGACTGTGTCACTGGTAAGATAATCCACTTTCTCCAGTCCTTTTATCGGAGGTATTATGGGCTTCGACCCTGTACATAATATTATCATCTTTGACTTGATAGTCTCGTCACCGACTTTCAATGTATATGGGTTGACAAATTCGGCTATAGCAGGATAGTAATCTATGTTTTCAGAGTGGGAAAGCCCCTGTCGTATCATGTTTATGTCTTTATAGATGAGGGTTATCATCCTTTCCATAATGGCTTCAAAATCTATTTTCTTTATGTCTATTTCTATGCCAAATTCCCCAGCTCTTTCTATTGTTCTCACCAACTCTGCAGGATAAAGTAGCATCTTTGACGGTATACAACCCCTTGTCAAGCAGATACCGCCAGGCTCATCTTTATCTATGACCGCAACCTTAAACTGTGGATTCTGTCGTATCACAGTATCTACAATATTCATAGCAGAGCCTGTGCCTATAGCAATCAAATCATACTCCTTCATATCACCACTCCCCAAGATTTAGATACTTACCTCCCTATATTCACCATCAGTCGTGATAATTTTCAAAATGCTTATTTTTCCTCCAGTTATCTCGCCTGCTTTAAATGTAATGTACACATAGTGTGTGTGGGAGTTAGTTATGCTGAAAATATTAATCATGGTAGATAACGGAGTTGAAGATTCCGAGTTTCTTTACCCCTACTATCGGCTCCAAGAAGCGGGTTATAAGGTAGATGTAGTCGGTTCAAAAGCCAAAGAAACATACACAGGAAAAAATGGCGTTCCCTTCAGATCGGATATATCACCAAAAGAGGTGAATATCGATGAGTATGATGCTGTAATAATACCTGGAGGTAGAGCACCAGACAGGATGCGTATAAATAAAGGTTTAGTCGATATAGTAAAAGAGGCTAGCGAGAAGGGCAAGGTTATCGCAGCGATATGTCACGGTGCTCAAATGCTTATTGAAGCAGATATACTACGCGGAAAGAAGGCTACATGCTGGAAATCAGTAGCAACAGACCTAAAGAACGCTGGAGCGACGTACATAAACGCCCCAGCTGTAGTCGACGGAAATTTGGTAACCTCGCGTTTTCCTGGAGACTTACCTAGATTTTGTCAAGAAACATTAAAGCTCCTTAAAAAACAATAAAATCTCCTTAAGACGTTATGTGATTTCACATTTATTTTGTGCACATGGGTCAAAATTTCTTGTTTCCTTTTTTTACCTCTTTATCTTGAGAGATTAGGAATTGGGTGATGGTTTATGTGCATTAATCTTTTTATTATTTTAACAGGAGGTAATTTGTGTCTGAAGAATTTAAATGTCCAGCATGCGGTATGACTTTCAACACAAAGGAAGAGCTAGAAGAACACAAGAAAGAGCATATGTAATGTAATCGAATTTCATCCCTTTTTCTTTATTCTACTCCTTCTTCCTGACTACAGCGCTCGTATCATAACATCGTCTAATCTTGAAATGGTTTTTTACCGATTAAAACACCATATCCTAATTTTCCTTCTAAAATCAGTTGCTCAGTTATGCGACCGAATTTCTCAATGTTTAATTCGGTGCAACTATTTGAGTAAATACTCTTTAACATCGCCTTTAGGAAGGAACTTTGTTTCTTCAAACTTTTATACATGTCAACAATTGCTTGTGAGGCATCAATAGTGGTAACGTCAACGAAACCTATGTCTTCAAAAAGTGATCGAAGAGCATCTAAAGATTCAGCTCCAGCTATACAAGAGAAAAATAACATTTTGTTCCGAAGCTCTTTACGGGTATGCTTGAGCGTAACATCAGATAGCGCTATTCTACCTCCTTTTTTTAGGACTCGAAACATTTCCGAGAGAGAATTTCTCTTGGTTGGAAACAGGCATAAAGAACACTCGCTTATTACTGCGTCGAACACTCCAGTTTTGAAGGGCAGTCTCTCGGCGTCACTTACCTCGAAATCAACTCTATCCGTAACTTTCTCAGTGTTAGCAGAATCAGCTGCTTGTTCGATCATGACTTTAGATAAGTCTACTCCTACAACCTTGCAACTGAACTTTTTTGCCAGAAAGATGGCTGAAACACCTCTCCCAGTTGCAACGTCAAGAACTATCGATCTCTCCCTTATGTCGGCTAACTCCCCTAACTGTTCTGTAAGTTTTAGTCCTCCCGGGTGTAAAACATTATTGAGAAATAAGTTGAAAAAGTTGCATTCATAAAATTTTTTGGTTGAGCTCTTTAATTGGGCGCATTTTAAAGAAGATTGTTTCAATTTTCTCACCTTCTGTGATCTTTTTTTCCTCTGTGGAGATATTCACCCTGAGTGTTGGTCATATTATAAGAGCAGAATGGAATAAGTCTTCGATCTGGTGTTGCGACATGGATGCAACATTTCGATAGGCGTTTTAGGTCAAGGGTGTAAGCATCCATGAAGCCCATCATTGTGATTAACAAACTATTCTCTAAAATTTTCTTAATCGCTCCGCTAATCTGTATTCCACATGAACATATGATCTCTTCTGCCATTTCAACGCCACTTCCGGGATCGACCAGCATGTCGATGTAGGCAGTTCCTTTAATCTTGTCGTAAAATCCATCTAAGTAAGTTTCTACGTCGATCAACCTTGTTATCGGAGTAACTTCTTTACCACTTATGATGAGTACGGTAACGTTGGAACAGTGAAGGCTCGGGCAAGGTATAGGATAAAAATCGTATATCGACGTGAAACCTGTCTGATCTGAAACTCTTTTTGCGACACCAGCCAAAGATAGACGTTCGCCTCTCACATATCTCCCAAAGTAAGAGACTGGCTGGATGTTTATGCCCCTCACAACATCGCGGTTTTCAATGGCGAATTGAATAATGTCTCCCAGTTGATGGTCATTCACACCCTTCACTACAGTGGGAACTAATATCACAGGAACACCATGTTTTCGGCAGTTTTCAATTGCCCGAAACTTCAAGTTCAGTAGATCCACTCCTCTTAGTTTTTCGTATACATCAGAGGTTAAACCATCGAACTGCAAGTAAAAACACGAAAGTCCAGCATCCTTCATCATTTTAACCATATTTTCTTCCTTTGCAAGCAACACTCCGTTGGTGTCAACCTCAATGTGCGAAAAACCTAAATCAGCTCCTAACTCTACGATCTGGGGTAAATCCTTCCTAACTGTTGGTTCGCCGCCAGAAAGTTGGACCGGCCTCGGTTCTTCCTCGCTTTCTTCTATCGTTTTAAACATGGATTTTATGATCTCCAAGTCTACATCCTGTCCTTTGAGTTGTGAAGAGGCAAAGCAGTAATTACAGAACAGATTGCACCTATTCGTAACTTCAATTACAGCTAAACATGTGTGTTGTTCATGCGATGGGCACAATCCACAATCGAATGGGCAGCCATTCCGAATAGTTGTTTGTATGCCTTTAGGAATACGAGAATTCTGGAATTTTTTACACCAGTTATAATGGTTGACATCATCCCAATATAGAGAATTGAATGATCCATGAAATGGACACAGCTTTTGAATAAAGACTCTACCATTTTTTTCTATGATAGATGCCGAAATTTTCGTAAAACAAGATGGACAAACACTTTCGGTAGAGTCTAGAATTATCCCCTGGTTTAATTCCATCAAACCTCCAATTTCAATAACGTATATCATTTCAATAAGGAATTAGTAATATATTATACCTGAAAGAACGTCACATATGTCGTGGCATACAGATAGTTATTAATTAGGTTTGTTTTTCCTAAAGTGAATTTTTTTTATATTATTATGGGATAAAAGAACTCTAGTTTTTTCTGAGTCGCTGTCTAAGATTTATCAACACGCTGCCCAGAAGAATTAGGATGCTGATTCCTATCAGAGTTCCGGCAGCATAATTCCATGAATCACACCACAATTCACTTTTTATAGTGCCTGTTGTCGATCGAGGATTGTATAATTCAATCCTCAAGGTTTCTTCTGGATAGATCGTTATGAGTTCCTCGCCTGTTTGTAAGGTGTAGGTTTCGTTTTTTGTAGTTGATCTCGTAAATGTAGCCACTAAAGAGATGGGAGCTTCGGTATTTACAGCGATTTTCACATAATGAGGGAGGGGATCCCATCGTGGAGCGTGATATTCCAAAATCGTTTGCCGTGAGCTCTCCGAAGACAGTGTTATGGTCTGTCTCTCAAAATTTAGAAAAAAGGTTGCTACCCCCAAAAAAAGCATTAACACTCCAATAATCAATATGTGTCGATTAGAGGTTTTCATTTTCTAAGTTCCTTCCTCTTAGGATTCCACGTCCTTTTTAAATCCATTTTTCTCTCTATTTCTCAGAAGGAGGCTGTAAGAGCCTGAGTTTGGATCGTACGTTTCGAATCATCAGGAAAATAGATATAGCGACTCCTATCAACCCAAGGACGGATAACAAGTTGCTATATGCTATCAATAATCCGCTTAAGCCAACCCCAAGAAGAGCTGGAAGCAAAGATAGGATGTAGAGCCAGAGGCCGCAGCAACCAACAACCACCAAGGAGAAGAAGGAGAAGAAAGCTGAGAGCGCCGAGCTTAGACCAGTTGCTGCAACCGCAGCCTTTTTCTCATAGAACCCTATAGGACATGGTAGCCTCCGACTATACACTACCAGAAAGGCCTGGATGCCCATACCAATAGAGAATGCAACAAAGATAGGACCATTTATTCCGAAAGCGATCTGCATCGAAACCAGGGGTGGAAAGTTCGGAGTTGTAATCGCAACTACCACAAGGTAAAACAGTAGAGTGAGTATCGATGCTGCTAAAGCCGATGTGACCGGATACTTGAAGCCTCCTATTGGTCGATAGATCTTCATCCTTTCACACCATATAATCCTGTATCTGGATAGAAGGCGACCCAGGCAAACCAGAAGTTAACTGTGCCGACGACCCGTTCTAGCTGTGTGCCCTTTAATTCGCCTGAAACCGCCTCTCCATTTATATCCCATTCGCTACCAGTCTGTAGATCCCTTATAGTACCCTCCCTAATTTCAAAATCCAGAACTCTTTCCTCCACATCTCTGTTAAAGGATCTGAAGGGGCCATCCTCTCTACCTACTATTACCAGGTCGACACCTCCCAGCTCGTCATTTATAACCCCTTTGCTAACTATGTCTTCATCGAGATACGCCTTGGCCTCACTTGCGATCACTAGTCCGTATGTTAATGCCTTTGGGTGCAACCTCTCATCCTCATTCTCCACCGGAAACCAGATTCTGGGACTAGTATAATAATCTCCATAAGGATCAACACCGTAACTACGGGAGAAACCAGTATCCGTAGAAAGAACTACTGTGTCAGGGTATAGATTCCTCCACACTCTCCATGTAACGTGATCTAGAGGAATACGCTTAAGCACGCGTCCCGCCAACTCTCCAACGATCGCTTGACCTAGAACCTGGCTCCAATAAGAGTCAGTCTTCCTATCGTACATTACTAAATCACTGTTGTAGAGTTTACCTGATGTACCGAACTCTACTGTTTCACCACCTATCGTTCTATCGAACGCCGCTCCGGTGAAGCATAGCGGGCAGAAGGTTACGAGTACAGCCTTATCGTTAACATTATCGTTCACTATCTCATGCCATACAAGAATCTTAGCCGGATATGCCCTAGCCACTCCGCCGAGGAACAAACCAAACACTAAATCATCTTCTTCAAGAAACGAATCAGCTTCCTCAGCAGATACAAACTTAGGATTATCGATAGAGGGAATTCCATCCTTAGGAGGTCCCCCCGAAACAATTTTTTCCAGAGGAACTATGTGTTTAACCCCATCAGTTATGTTAATAGTGGGTTTTGGAGTAGGTGTTGGCGTGGGTGTTGGGGTAGGAATAGGTATTGGACTAGGTGACGGGGTCTGCGTCGTTGTTGGTTGAGTGATGTAAAACGTTGACACACTTATTACGATCACTACTATAACTGAGACTAAGAGCCAAAAAGTTTTAGCTATGCCTTTCAAATTCATGGATAGAACCTCTATTAAAATATTACTAATAGAGTTGCGATATAAATATTTATCCCGAATATATTCGGGTTTATTTATTGTAAAATTCCTTACATATAGAATATATATTTTCACACTAAGGAATGATGTTAATCGATAATCTTTTCTGAGGTCTTGCGGAAGAAACGCCAAGAGAGAAAATACGTTATCATTATGGCAGCAACTCCGCCTATGAACCAGAATAGACCAAATAGGGCAAAAAAGTTATTTGAGAAATGAAGAGCTACGGCGATCAGATAGAACCATAGAGGTCGTTTTGTTACAATACCGTAAGCGGTTATAGATGTGCTTGCGGCGTGGAAGAAAATACCAGGTAATCTAAACGATATAGGCGCTCCTAATACAAGAACGAATACAAGAAACTCAGAGAAGCCAAAACCCAATCCAACCAGGAAGCCCAGAGAAAAGATGGATCTTTCAGTTTCAGCATGGCGATAGAAGAGGGGGTAGGCCTTCGCGAACTCCTCAACAAAAGGCGTGAAAATAGCGGTTGAACATAACATGGCATAGAATATCGGCAAAACCACGCAAAGACTGTCGGTGAATCTTCCGATAAATAGGGTAAGAGGCACACTAATTATTGTCCCAGAGATAAAAAAGAAGAGTCTCTCTTTTACGTTAGGTCTATGAAGCGTAACTATTATTTCATTACCCTGCAATGTAACATCACTCCAAAAATGTAAGTTCAAACCTTTTTTAATAGACTCTTAAGGCTGCTTGAAGTTATTTAATCAGTTATGTAAGCCACTTTTTTTGGGATCAATGAATTTTATTAAAAATATTTTTATATATATAATAAGAATATTATATTATTATATAAATTTTGAGCGTAATTTAGCTACGAGGCCATTCTGGAGGCAAATTCTATCTTCCGATCACTTTTAAGAATATCTCGTCTCCATATTTGGGGGTTAAGATTGAATCTTTTTTTAATATATCAAATTCCACAACAACAACCATCTATCGATTCTGGACTTGTTATAGCAAATTTTTTACTTGTTTTTGTAACATTAGCATTAGTTTTTGTAACAGGTTACTATGCGTGGCAAACAAGAAAAACAGTCGGTGTAATGAAATATCAAGCCGATGTAATGAAAGATGAAGTTGATGTAATGAAAAATACATTATTTCATCATATACTTGAAGATATACAAAAAGAGTATCGTTCACCCCGAATGTTATTAGCGGTTAAATCGCTTTGGGACTTCTATAGAAAATACGGGGAAGACAAACCTGAAGATGAATTTGTAGGTGAATATAAAAAACGATGCGATAAAGATGATAAATGGGTTTTATTTCAAAAGAAAAATAAGAGATTTGAATTTGTAGAAGCTACATTGCATAATCAAAGAAGACTCGTCTCACATTTCTATCAGCATTTGGCTGTTCTAAAGGAAAAGAAAATATTACCAGAAGATCTCATTTATAGTAAGTGGTCTGAGGCAGACTTAAGAATTATCCCAAAAATTCTATTTCCGATTGAAAATTATTTGCGTGCAAAAATTCATGAACCTAAGCTAGAACCGCTTGATAAGGAGTGTAGTTTGATGAAACTATATGAACATTCAAAAAATCGATTAGAAAGAGTTAAACCTATTGTTTAATTTTTCTCTTGAATATATTTTTCATCTAGAGGTATTGATTCTTCTTCATCCCATATTTGTTTAAATAGCTTAACGGCTTGTTGAACTAAATCGGGGTGGAATGTCTTTATACCGGCATCATAACGTTCCATGCCAATACATTCAGTATTAAAATCAAATGAGCCAATTATTACTAAACTTTTTACTTCTGGTGCTTCTGGATAATGAGCAACAAGAAGCCTTGCATGCAATCGATTGTTAACTTTAATTTCTGCTCCAGCTTTGGCTAGTTTTCTTAGAGCTTGTAAATTTTTTTGATCTCTTGTACTTGTACTCTATATGAACTACACATACTCGCGGTCTTTCGATACCTTTAAGAGGAACAAGTCTAAATCTGAACACTTCTATTTTTTCATAAATACTTCATAGAAATATCTTGTAACCTTATCGCCCTCAAGAGAAGAAAAATGTTTAATCCATTCAATCTCGAAATAATCTTCGAACAATTCAAAGATCTGTTCTCTTCTGAAATGATTCCATGCTGGGCCGTTTTTATAGCTGAAACAGGTTAGGAAATAGGTACTTTTTGGCTTTAAAACCTTGGAGATCCCTTCTATAAAGGTGATTCTATCCTTTACTTCTACGTGGTGAAAACAGCCAAAATCGAAAATGAAGTCAAACATCTTACTCTTAAAAGGGAGATTCAAAAAGTTACCAATGAGTAGATTTATCTCAGCATCTGCTTTTTCTGCCTTCTTTCTAGCGTATTCAACCGCCTTATCAGATATATCTAATGCGGTGACATCGAATCCCTTCATTGCCAGGTAGATCGGATTAGTTCCGGCTCCGCAACAGAGATCCAAGGTCTTACCTGGCATGACTAGTCCAGAATTCACAAGTTCTACCAACCCTCTCCTAGGCTCGCCCAGCTCCCACGGCAAACGTTCTGGCGTGTAATGATGATAGATCTTATCCCAACCTGTATCATGCCGTGAAAGCATAAGCAATCACTCTTCTCCTACGTTTAATCCTTACTTGGTGGTTATTGTGTATCTGCATCCTAGAGGCGATAAGGCTTTGTCGATCTTCTCGATCAGGATTCTAAGTTGATCCGGTGTAGGATCATCCTCCCACTCAAAGCAGAAGTCATCTTCACCTAAAACAGAGTGGGCCTCTTTTATTGACGGTTTAGATTTCATCTTGTATGACTCTCCAAAACCCATCATCATTTCACTTTCATCTTCCAAGGGAGCTGTTTCACTCCGTGAAACCGGTAAGCGGCCCAGTATATAGTGATAGTATACTCGTATCTCCGGCATCTCGTGGGCAACCTTCCTCAACTCGTCTAGAGCCTTTGCAAGCGGTGGACCGTATATCTTAATACGACTCCTTTTCAACTTAATCAACCTCTCCAACTACAACTTGATATTTGCATGCTATATGGTTTTCCCGAATATATTAACTCTTGCCACTTAATAGCTTTTCCCGCTAATATTCGGGGATAGCGTTACTTCCTCTTCCTAAATAGTTTTACCCCATCCATGCCCGTGACGTATTCAAATCCAGCTTGGATTAGCTGTGTAGTCTCTTCTAGGATTTGGGTTTAAGGAGTTCCCCGGTCTTCTGGATGAGTGGGAATATGTTATCTTTTTAATGAAATTGTAAGCTAGCAAAACTTTTCATGGTTTAAAAAGGCTTGGATTATTATGGCAGTTTCTGCGCAGATAACTACATAAAACTCTTTTCCTTCTTTGAAGAGAAGAGCTTGAAGGAAAGGGGCGGTATGATCTCCTACAGGGAGGTAAAGGATAGATTTGGATTCCCCGATGAAGAAGACGCCAAGGCCTTCGTGGAGCTCTTCAGAGACATACCTTTCGATGTATCTACCCGGTCGGGAACAGAGTCTCGAAAGATTATTACAAAGACGATAAGAACTAGGATGAAGATCCACATATACGACCCTCTAGGTCAAAAGGAACCCCCAGTGATCCTCGACCTAGGAGACATCGGTAAACACTTCATATGCACGGAGCTGGGATGTGACTCGTTGATACCGTTTCCGCCAAGGCTACCTGGAACGTCTACATGCCAAAATTGTGGTGCGACGTACCTCTTGGATAATGAGAATCGAAAAAATGTGGTCGCAGCCGGGGAAGCGTTGGTAAAGCTACTACTGGGAACCTCGCCTTTGTTCCTAGTGTGCGGAACAATTGTGATGAACGAGCTCTCCAAGTCACGAACTTCATCGTGAAATCTGACGGCTAAGCCTTACACTACCCTTATATGAGAATTGAACGGAGAGGTTCGGCCTAGACTACAAGAATGCGAGAGGCGAGGGAGAGGATAGGTACATATTGGAGGTCGACACCCTCTGGTGCGGCTTCTGCACGGGTTTTAGAAGCAGAACCGGTTGAAGCAAAACCATTAGACACGTGGATCCCGGCAGCTTCTGGACGGGGACTGTTGAACTGGCTGAAGGCACCTACTCCGCGAGCCTACCACCTGCTCTAAAATCTATTGCTGTCAGCAGGCTGTTCCAAGTATCGTTTCTCTTTGAAGCATAGCGGCGTATAGGCCTATGCGCAAAATATATTTTTGGCGCGGCCACATAGTACCTGGACTGTTGGACTTTTCAGTCGTAAGTGGACTGGAGATGTTGACCAGGGAAGATGTTATACAGTACGTCCAAGCGTACTTCAAGAGTCGGAAGGGAACGGGAGGAGCTAAGAGAGCGAAGTTGACCTCGAAGGGTAGGTAGATACCTCTAAACCATCCTTCTTAACTGGCACAATAAATCCGGCGCAATCTAACTTTGGGTGTTAGTGAGAGACAAACTTACTATTAATTTCTTAAAGATCTATTATTAATTTATGTTCGCGTTGCGAACAGGTGTGCAAAATAAGCGTGGAAATAGAGTATGTTTTAAGACTGGATTAGGTGTATAGAATCGTCTGTGTAGTAAGATCTCGGTCTACAAGGCCCAAGGATGCACCGACCTATTTTCCAAATCTTCCTATTAATGGGCCGGGGTGGAGAGCAGCATATGCGGTCATGGCTTTAATTGCAAAAGCAGTCCTTTCTTACTTTGGTTATTATTCGATAATTCCCGAGATTTTTAGAAGAACACGAAGACATATTGTTCGTTAGTAGGCAATATGACATGATATCGCGGGTTAGATAATAGCGCACTAAAGGATTCTGTTTACTTTGGGTTTGGGTAGTTAGTTTGTTTTTCTTCTAGATCTTCTTCTTTTTATGAAATAAATTATGAAAACTGCTAAAATAATCGCCAGAATATATGAAATAAGCATTAAATAATTATTCCAGAAAAGAGCTTTCATTACCGGTAGAACAAATATTGTCTTCAATTTATCTTAATAGTAATAAAAAAAAAAATTAGGGAAGATGCCAATTTTATTTCTTAACTGTTNNGTAATAAAAAAAAAAATTAGGGAAGATGCCAATTTTATTTCTTAACTGTTAATTCTGCACCACAAGTAGAGCATTTGCCTTCTTCGGTAATCGTTGGATGTTCAGGTACTTCTGCTCCACAAACTCCACATTTAGGCATAGTAGCACCTTAATTAAAGATTATTAAATTAATTTATAAAGTTTTCCCTAGTTTCCATCAAATTCTTTCATCTTTTTCGCCGGTTAGGATGGTTTAGATCATCTTTACCGCTAGACCCTTTCTTGAAACTGCCCTTATAAACTTCAGTCCGAGGTCTTAGAGCTGGAAGAATCGAGTCTCTATTGCTCTTCTTATCTTTGATAGAATTCTGTAGTGGTTCTTCTCCTCTTTGCTTCTCATTATATTATTCCTATTTATGGCTTTAAGAATGTGGAACCAATTTACGATAAGGACAATAGAAATCGGTTCTAAGACTTGTATATGTTACTTTGCCGTCTAACATATCAACTACTTTGGTCGCTGCCTGAGCTACTACCGGGTCATGGGTTACGATGATAAAGGTCTGCTCGTTCTGAGCATTTAGCTCCTTCATAAGATTAATTATCTCAGCTGAGTTTTTGCTGTCAAGGTTTCCTGTAGGTTCGTCAGCGAGCACCAAGGCGGGTTTGTTGATTAGGGCTCTGGCTATGGATACTCTCTGCATTTCTCCTCCCGAAAGTTTAATTGATGGATTGTAGACCTTTTCCGCTAGACCAACAGCCTCAAGTAGTTTAAAGGCCTCTTCTTTCGCCTTCTCTATGTCTAATCCGCTTATGAGAGCTGGAAGAATAACGTTTTCCAAGACATTAAGTTCGTTTATGAGGTTGTAGAACTGAAAAATAAAACCGATCTTCTTGTTTCTGAACTCATTTTTACTTGATTCGGATAGATGTGTGACATCTATGCCATCGATGATTATTCGACCCCTAGATGGCTTGTCAATGATTCCTATGAGATTAAGTATAGTCGTCTTCCCCGAACCCGAAGATCCTGTAATAACGCAGAACTCACCCTTAAAGACCTCAAAGTTTACTCATTTGAGGACCTCAACGCTTAACCCTTCTCCACCATATATCTTCCAAACATCTTCGACTGAAAGTTTAACCTCAGACATATTTTACCGCCTCCGCTGGTTCGTAGGTAGAAGCCCTCCAAGCGGGATATAGGGAAGCTAAGACACTTATGACGAAGCCAAGAATTATTGGAAACATCAGGCTTAATAGCTGAAACTTTATTCTTATGGGATATGTCTTTGTCAGATCAATATTCATACGTACGCTATCTGGCTGCCAAGAAAACAGTAGACGATCGATCTTTGAATCGCCACGTCTGGAATAGTCTCGTTTCAGCTTTATCCTGCATAAAGGATCCCTTGAATATTCTAGAAGTCGGGGCGGGAATCGGAACTATGTTGGAACGTATGTTGGAGTGGGGGTTACTGAGAAATGCTGTATATACGGCTATCGATATCGATCGTTCCAATATCGTCGAAGTTCCCTATCGACTATCTACTTGGGCTGAAATGAATAAGTTTGACTTCAAAGTTGATGGAGATGATCGATTGATATTGACGGATATTAATCACCAAATTATAGTAGATCTGAAAGCTATCGACATTTTTAAATTTATTAGTAGAGAAGAAGCAAGCAGAAAATGGGATTTACTGGTTTCCCATGCTTTTCTTGATTTAATAGACGTTGGAGCAACTTTGCCATCATTATTTTCGTTATTAAAACCTAAGGGTCTCTTATATTTCACCCTAAATTTTGATGGGCTGACTATTTTTCAGCCAGATATTCATGAGCTCGATGATCTCATCATTTCTCTTTATCATAAGACGATGGATCAGAGAATGATAAACGGAAAAAGTTCCGGAGACGCTAAGACAGGTCGCCACCTTTTTTGTCAGCTGAGAAAAGCAGGAGCAGAATTGCTTGATGCTGGAAGTTCGGATTGGGTTGTCTTTCCCACTAATAACGAATATCTTGCCGATGAGGCATACTTCTTACATTTTATCATTCACACAATTTACACTGCCTTGATTGATAGAAAATTGGATGAACGGCGCTTATCAGAATGGATTAGGCAACGTCATTCACAGATTGAGCAAGGAGAGTTGATCTATATAGCTCATCAATTAGACTTATTAGGCAGATTGCTTGAGTAACTTCTCTGGAATTGAAAAAATTACTTAGACCACTTTCTAGGCCGATAAAAAAAATGTCCCACAATAGTAATCTAGTTTTTGATAAAATTTCGACTCGACTACCAGTTTCTCATGGCGAATTCCAACTTCATCTCTATAGAGACTTTGATGGTAAAGATCACTTGGCCCTCGAGATGGGAGACGTATATGGGATGGAGAATGTTTTTGTTAGAGTGCACTCAGAATGTTTAACCGGTGATATTTTTGGATCTGCACGTTGCGATTGTGGAGAGCAACTAAGACAGTCGATTCACATTATTACAGAAGAAGGTCTGGGTGTTATCATATACCTTAGACAAGAAGGAAGAGGAATTGGACTTCGTAACAAACTTCATGCCTACAATCTCCAAGATGAGGGATATGACACAACTGAAGCTAACCTCAAATTGGGACATGCGCCAGACGAGAGGAATTATTCGCTCGCCGCTTTTATCCTAAGAGATTTAGGAGTGAAGTCAGTAAGATTGCTTTCGAATAACCCTGAAAAACTTAAGTCTCTCACTAATTCAGGGACTAGAATAACTTCTCGTATTCCTCTCAATCCGAGGATTACTCCTGAAAATGCCTTCTATCTAAAGACAAAGGTGTCTCGAATGAATCACATTTTAGACTTAGATGAGTTGTCTCCCACTTCTCCGGAACGTGACAACATTATAAGGTACATAACTAGGAAGATGAAATCTCTTCGGTGCAACAGACCCTTCGTTACTTTAAGTTATGCTCAGAGCCTCGACGGCTACATCTCCGCCTCCCTAGATAAACCCATATCGTTGAGTGGGCGGGAGTCGTTAATTTTAACCCACAAGATCCGTTCTATCCACGATGCAATATTAGTTGGAATAGGCACAGTCTTATCTGACAATCCTCAATTGTCAGTCCGTCTAGTTAAGGGCGAAAATCCACAACCAATAATTCTGGATACTCGTCTTAGATTCCCGGTTGATGCTAAGTTGCTTAACACATCTGTTCTCCCTTGGATAATAACTGGAAGAAAATCAAAAAAAAAGAAGCAGCGTATACTAGAGGGCCTCGGTGCAAAAGTCTTTCGTTTACCTGCCAATAATAACGGTGTTGAACTACCCATTCTACTTTCACGTCTAGCCAAAAAAAACATTAGGAGTATAATGGTAGAAGGAGGTACTCGTGTAATATCTAGTTTCATAGATGAAAGACTGGTAGACTTGTTTGTTTTAACGATTACCCCCTTTATTATCGGTTCTGGATTACAAGCTTTTGAACAAAAGATCTTTGACAGTTGGGATAAGATGTTTTCTTTGAGAGACTTAAGATATGTTAAGATAGGTAGAGATTTGATCGTTTGTGGCATTCCTTCCTGGGATAATGATAAATGAAGCGTTTATCTCTGTATTTCGTCGCACCTCGGAAGATTTCAATATGTGAAGATCAAATCCCTGAGCTCAGTAATAGGCAAGTATTGGTTCAATCCATAGTATCTTTGATAAGCCATGGTACTGAGATGTTAGTTTATCGAAACCAATTTCCCAAAGATATACCCATAGACTCGACAATAACTTATCTACATAATAACTTCAGATACCCATTAAAATACGGTTATTCGATAGTAGGCAAAATAATTTCTTGTGGGGACGAAATTTCACATGAGTGGGAGAACCGAGTAGTTTTTGCTTTTCACCCCCATGAAAGCCACTTCATAGCATCGCTGGACGATTTAATTGTTGTTCCATCAGAGATCTCGATCGAAGAGGCTTCCTTTCTACCAAATGTTGAAACCGCAGTAAATCTTGTGATGGACGGGAGACCAATTATAGGTGAGAGAATCGTGGTTTTCGGACAAGGAATCATCGGATTGTTAACAACGGCTATCCTAGCAGATTTCCCTCTATCATGCCTACTAACTCTTGATAAATATCCTATACGTCGAAAAAAGTCTATTGAGGTTGGCGCAAATTATAGTTTAGACCCCCTAGATTTGACAGAAGATGTTCTCAGAAAAATAGGTTTCACCGATACTAAATCGGATTTGACTTACGAGCTTTCAGGTAATCCCGAGGCATTAGAAACTGCTTTGAAAATTACAGGCTACGCTGGAAGATTGGTCGTTGGTTCGTGGTACGGAAGAAAGACATCTCATTTGAACTTAGGTGGAAGATTTCATCGAGACAGAATCCGCATCATTAGCAGTCAGGTTAGTACCGTCGATCCGCAATTTTTGGGCCGTTGGAATAAGTCAAGACGATTAGAGGTTGTATGGGAAATGGTTAAGCGTATCCGACCTTCCAATTTTATTACTCAAAGATTTTCAATTTCTCAGGCAGAAAAAGCATATTCTCTAATCGATGAGAACCCCGAGAAAACAATTCAAGTATTATTCACCTATTAGGGCTGTTAAAATATGTATACGATTGCAACCAGGAAAAATCTTATAGCGCAACATTATCTTCCTAAAGAGGAAGGACCTGAGAGCAAAAAACATTCTCACCTTTACAGAATCGAAATCTCTCTATCCGGAAACTTTTTGGATGAGAACGGTTATCTTGTTAACCTTATTGAGATTCAGAGTGTCTTTGAGGAGCTTATTGATCACTTCAGAGATAAGACATTAAACGACCTCGAAAAGTTTCATAAAATTAATCCTAGTATTGAAAATTTTGCTCGAATATTTTGTGAAAGTTTCATTAGAAGGCTAATGACGCCGAATGTTAAGTCTATGAGTGTAAAGATTTGGGAAACTGAAGATACATGGGCATCTTATCAAACAGAGGTATAACTGTGAAGATAGGACTCATCATATACGGGAGTTTAGATACAAAGACGGGTGGTTATTTCTACGATCGTATGCTGACCAATTATATGGAGAGACAAGGAGACCATGTTGAGGTAATCTCTATAGATTTTAAAAATTATTTAAGAAATATCGGAGATAATTTCTCCTCACCTCTATACTATCGCTTACTTAAAGCCGAGGTAGATGTACTCCTTCAAGATGAACTTAACCATACTTCTTTGTTTTGGATAAACAGCAGATTACGCAGTCGTGTAAGCTATCCTATAATAACCATCGTGCACCATTTAAGCTACTTAGCAACATCGAGCCCTCATACAAAATTACTGTATTACTTCTTGGAAAAGCGATATCTATCTACCTTAGATGGTTTCATCTTCAACAGTCACACCACTCAAAGATCTGTAGAATACTTGGTTGGGGGAAAGCTCAATGGCGTCGTAGCATATCCTGGTAGAGACCACATTCAACCTTCAATAACCCCGAGAGAAGTTGTTCTTCGTATATATCAGACAGATCCTTTTCGCATTCTCTACATAGGTAATTTAGTTCCACATAAAGGTCTTCACACTCTAATTAAAGCACTATCCAAAATTGATTACAGAAACTGGATGTTAACTGTAATAGGTAATCCTTCAATATCCACAGCCTATGTGAAGTCACTACATGACTTAGTTTACTCCAAGAATCTTGGCTCTCAAGTAAGTTTTCTAGGATTTGTGACCGATTCTGAGTTAAAAACACATCTTGAAAAAAGTCATGTATTGGCAGTTCCATCTATCTACGAAGGTTTTGGCATAGTTTATCTAGAAGCTTTAGGGTTTGGTCTTCCGATAATCGCAACAACCGGGGGGGCAGCAAAAGAGATTATAAAACATGGTAGAGAAGGCTTTCTGGTGCCGCCAGAAAATCCCGTATTATTGGGAAAAAGTGTATCGAAGTTGATGCAAGACCTCGATTTACTACGTCATATGAGTTTAAATGCTATAAGCCGTTACAAAGATTTTCCCACTTGGTCGGAAAGTATGTATAAAATATATGATTTTTTGAAAAACGTTATTTAACTGAAAAGCATGTTTAAAACATATGATTTTTATCTCAGAGTCATAGTGTTTCTCCAAGTATTCCAGTCTTTTATAAAAACTGGACCACTGAATGTAAAGAAGATAAGACCTTTCGGCTTAAGTCTTACTCTGAAAAACGCTTAGTAGAAACGGTTGAAATAAACTCCTCCAACATGTATCTGTATCTTGAAGGCCATGAATTTCTTAGAAAAAATAAATGGTGATTAGAAATAGAAAACGAATATATTCGGGATAAACTTATACAAAATAGTAAAGAGTCTATTGTAGGAGACGAAGAGATATAACTAAACTAGATGTATTTGGAATGTTTGATATAATCGCGGCAATAGTATTTATAGTTCTCACACTTGGTAAGATACTTTAAATTTTATTCATTGCATCTCTCTTGCCTAGATCTAAGATTCCCCCTCTTTTTTATATAAACTTGTTTTTTGTATTCATATTTGATATCAACTTCGTGGCAATATGGGCAGCAGAAGCTCCTCGTAGAATTTTTTAGACTATAGGACTCCATAGAAAGGACAAAAGATGGGGATTTCCTTGAGGATACGCTGAAAATATTTTTCTAGAGGATTAAAGAATATTGAACTCTTAAATATTCTTGATGAATTTACATAAAGATATGTCTCGTAAAACGTTAACGATAGTCGCTGTAATATTTGTTATTGCCTTAGCTATCTTGGGTTTTAACAGCTATCTGATACTTGATAGCATTCGTATCCAGCAAGATGTTCAAAAAGCCAACGAAGCATCTATTCAAAATATTCAAAACCGGCTTGGCAACATACAAAACGATATACATGAACTGGAAAAACGGATTAGATATGTCGAATCAACCTCGGTAAGTCAAGGAGGGAACTTGTCATCTATTGCTCATCAGGTCTCAATAATATCCGAAACCTCTAGCGACTCAATCAACAAGATAGACACCCTCAATCAAAGCACATTCTCCACTATAGCTGATCTCAGAGATGAACTCACAGCTCAAAGCATCTCTTTGGCTGATAATCTTACTCAAATTAACAAATCCCTGAACAGTATATTTGAAACCCAGTCTAGCCTAGAGGACATAAGATCTACGGTTGGAATTCTCAATTCAAGTCTTGAAGGTCTAGCTTCCGATGTTTCAAATCTAGAGGAAATAGTTAGAGACTTTCTCAACCAAACACCTGCGAACGTCTACGAGGCTTCACACAAGTCCGTTGTAGTTATCAGAACAGCAACGGGGCAGGGGTCAGGATTTGTGTATAGTAGTCATAGCCATAACATGATCTTAACCAATTGGCATGTAGTTGAGAGTGAAATTGACATTGATGTTGAGTTCTACGATGGAACAAGAAGGAAGGCAGCTCTAGTCGGGGCCGATGCATACTCTGACATCGCCGTATTAATGGTCTCAAATACTCCATCCGATGCCAAGCCACTCCAACTAGGTGATTCTTCGAAACTCTGGATCGGGAAGCAAGTAGTTGCAATAGGCAACCCCCTCGGGCTGACAGGAAGCCTATCTTCAGGCTACATCAGTCAGATCAACAGACTGCTTGACCTCCCACCAATAATTGTGCCGGTGATACAATTGGATATAACAATCGCCCCAGGTAGCTCGGGTGGACCGCTATTTGATCTTTCTGGAAATGTTGTCGGTATTACAAATGCGGGCACCTCAGTTGGTTTAAACTTCGCAGTCCCCTCCAATATAGTGAAGCGTGTTGCTACCTCCCTGATAGAGAAGGGATACTATCTGCACCCATTCGTTGGCTTCCAGGCCTATGAGCTGAACCCAGAAACGATAAGATCTCTGAATGTCCTGAATATTGAGCCCTTCCAGACCGGGCTTCTGATCATAAATGTAATTCCAGACAGCCCAGCGGCTAGAGCTGGGCTAAGAGGAGGTGTCGTGACTCAAACTCCCGACGGCTCTCCAGCTTATCTAGCAAGGGACATCATACTGGCTGTTGATGATCACCCTACACTTACCTTCGAAGACTGGTCCGCCTACATCGAAGAGCAAGTATCGCCAGATCAACCCATAACTCTGACCCTGTGGAGATCTGGTGAAATTGTCTCAATTGTAGTTACTCCGACATTTCGACAGCTATACCAAGAATAGAGGAGCTGTTCTCCGACTCTTGAAGTTGGGACACAGGGTTATTGTTTTCGAATATTATTACCCTGAGGAAGAGAATGATGATAAGATTCGAGGTTGAGAATATCTGGTTCATCTCTCCATACTTTATTCAGACGTATTAGGGAATCCTCTATCCTCGACAGTAAAACCCTGTTATGGAGCTCCTTCAAAACACTTGTACGATTCATTTATGACTCAGAAATGGATAATTTAACAGATCCAATGATAAGTAATTCACTAAAAATCTTTTTTCTCAACGTATTTATCAACTTCAAACTTTCTTTTCAAACCTTCCGCACTCATGTATCTCACTTTTCCAAAAATTTTTCTTTCTTTCCACGGTTGGTCATGTTTACCAAAGCACCATGCTACTCCGGCGAGTCCATTCGGATCTCTACCGTCCAGTTCATACTTATTATTGAGGTGAAGTGCGATCTTGAAAGCTTCTTCGGGAGTTTCTGTCCATTCAAGTATCTTTTTGCCCCAGTACATCCTCATGTAACCGTGCATCTTCCCCTTATTCCTCATCTCTTCCTGAGCAGCATTCCAGTAAGGATCATGCGTTTCAGCGTTCTCCAGTTCATCCAAAGCATATACATATTCTCTCCTGTCTTTTTTATGCTCTAGAAGCGTCTTTCTAGCCCAATTTGGAAGGCACTCAATGGAATCATAATTTTGATTGTAAAACACGAAATTCATGCTCAATTCTCTTCTCACTATGAGTTCTTCTAAATATGCTTCTGTCCCTGGACTTTTGGTCTTCAAGACTTTCAAAGCAATATATAGTGGCGAGATTTGTCCGAAATGTAGGTATGGACTCATATTTGATTGGTAATTACTTGTTGGGTCATTTCTCAGATCTCGATAACGATCTATTTTTTCTTTTAAAAAAATCTCCAGTTGCTTTTTTGCCTCTCTCGCTCCTCCATGAAAATAATTTACTTTTCTAACGCTTCGATCAATGTTTAGAAGATAAATCGTTTTTTTAATATCATTGATATCAAGTGAATCAATATTCAAATGGAGAGAGTCTACCTCGGGATAGTTCACCGTTAATGGAAAAAGATAATGGTTTAATTTCTTTTTTATCTTAGGTCTAAAAGTTGCTGCTGAGTACTCTTCTTTATGTGAGGCTTCTTCGACGGGAACAATCACATTGCTCTCTACTTGGACAAGGAGGCAACTGATGTTGGAGGCCGCGTTGTTTCGCCATTTCCTCTCTATTTTCAGGTATCCACAATCTACTACAACTAAAGAGGCATCCTTTGATAGTTCGATAAGACCGAGTTCAGGTGATACTTGAAAAACAACCATTTTTATGTTTCTTTCCTCAAGATCGGATTGAATTTCTTTCAGACCTTCGAGCATAAAGCAATAGTGTCTCTCGTTAGCTTCCGGAAAATCTTCAGTTAGACCAAAATAAACGATAAGAGGTTTCTTCATTTCGTTGGCTTTTAAAACCGCATATTCTAATGCATGGTTGTATTCTGTTCTCTGTGATGCCTGCATCCAGTAAAGAACATAATCTCCCCTTTTAACATGTTTTTCGTTTAGGAACTTTATCCTTTCTCTTTGAATCATAGCTTCAACTGAGGATTTATCATCAGATCCTGGAGACAACAACATGAGGGATCAGTATTATTTACGATTAGGAAAGATAAAGTAATTTATTTCATATCTAGAAAAAACCTGCTTAATTTTTTTCATGACCTTTTAGAAGTTTTGGATTAAATTAGGTATTTATCCGTCGAAATCGATTGTCCTGAGACACGATTTTTACGGCTTCANNAGAATAGAGTATGTTGAAAATAAAAAATTATATTGGATGTGCTAGCTTAATAGTAAAAATTATATTGCCTATCTATTTGAGTTGACTTTTAATTTTCCCCTATATCTAATATTTTCTGGAGACGGAATAATTAAAATGCTGAGTAATACGAAAAAGAAAATTAAGGAGTTGTTGAACAAACAAACGTTAGCTGTCCTCGCTACAATCGGTGTAGAAGGTCCACACACCAGCCTAGTGGCTTTTTCCGCAACAGAAGATCTAAAGCAAATAGTATTCTCAACAGGGAAAGCTACTAGGAAGAGTACAAATCTAAAGAGAAACCCTCAGGTGGCTGTACTAATCGACGACAGGACCAACAAAGTTAGAGATTTTCGCGACGCATCAGTAGTAATTGCACGTGGTTTAGCTTATGAAGTTGGCAAAAAAGGTAAATTATTAGATCTCTACCTCCAAAAACATCCCCACCTGGTTGACTTTGTAGATAAACCAAGCCGAGCGCTCTTCTCGGTAAAAGTGAAAAAGTTTGACCTAGTTACTCGATTCCAACACGTTTTGGAGATGGAGTTGGATGAATGATCTCTCTATTTCTTTAGAGTGTATCGAAGAGGATGAACGGGATATTGTAGGGGGTAAGGGATATGCCTTGGCTGTAATGAGAAAGGCAAAAATTAATGTACCTCTGGGAATATGTATAACAAAGCACGCTTACGATGCTTTCGTTGAGGATACCGGAACTCTAGGACGCATTCTCCTAGAATTTAACAGGACGAGCTTGAAAAATATGAGATGGGAGGAGATGTGGGATCTATCCCAGAGGATAAGGACCCTCTTCCTAACAACTTCACTCCCACAGAAAATGGCCAAAACGCTTGGAGACATAGTCCATCAAAAATTCCAAGATAGGGCAGTAGTGGTTAGATCATCGGCGATAGGTGAAGATTCTAAGGACGCTTCTTTCGCGGGGATACATGAATCCTATGTGAATATAAGAGGTGCCTCCTCTATATTGGATCACATAAAGTTTGTGTGGGCGTCTCTATGGTCCGATTCGGCTCTTCTCTACAGAAAAAAGTTAGGACTGGATATTGAAACCAGCTCTATGCCTGTGGTGATACAGAATATGATTGTAGGTGAAAGATCGGGTGTGGCCTTTGGTCTAGATCCAAATAATCCTAAAAGAGCCATCATCGAGTCAGTATACGGACTCAATAAGGGTTTGGTAGACGGCGCTGTGGAGCCTGACAGATGGATCCTCGACAGACTATCAGGAAAGATCCTGTCCTATGAGCCAGCAAAAGAACGTAAAGCCCTAAAAAAAACCTCAGAAGGAGTTGCATTAATTAATCTCTCCTCCGAGTTTGTTGATACTCCTCCCCTAAAGAGAGACGAGATAGACGAAATTTTCAAGATATTGAATAAGACCGAATCTCTTTTTGGTTCACCGCAAGATGTAGAGTGGACCATCAGAAAAGAAAAGATCTATGTAGTTCAATCTAGACCTATAACTTCAGGTAAAGAAATCAGAAAAGATGAGAGGACTTGGTATCTCTCCATTAGGAGAAGCTACGAAAATCTTAAAGGGTTAGAGCAAAAGATAATCAAAGTCCTCATACCAAAAATAGTGGAAGAAGCAGAGGACTTCGAAAAGGTGAATCTGAAGAAACTCTCCAGAGAGGAACTAGTCAACGAGATAATTCGTCGATCTTCAAGCTTTGATAAATGGAAAAAAATCTACTACAGCGACTTCATTCCATTAGCTCACGGAACTAGGCTATTCGGGAGAATTTACAACGATTCCGTGCGTCCCAAGGATCCATATGAATTTGTAGAATTACTGTTAGGGACAGACATGCTGAGTCTTAAAAGAAATAATTTGTTAATTGAAACCGCTAAAGCCATCGTCAATGAGCCGACATTGATTGAAAAGATCAAGTCTGGAGATATCGGAGATGACCTTAAAAGCATGCTTGGACAACTCTCGAATTCTAGTCTGTACTTATATGATATAGGAGAAACGAAAGAGGAAGTTGTAAGATTGCTAACAAAGATGGCTCAGCAGCCTTTACATAAATCAACTAGGGATTCAAAGAAGATATTGGATCTTAGATCTAAGTATTTCTCCAGTTTTCCTAAGGAGGAGAGGAAGTGGGCTTTAGAGCTTCTTGAGCTTGCTAGGAGAAGTTGGAGATTAAGGGACGATGACAACATATACCTGGCCAGAATAGAGTCACAGCTTACAAGATCTATCGAGGAAGGAAAGAGACGGCTCATCGATCTTGGACTTGAATTCGACGATTCGATTCCTAGAGACGAGATCATCTTCGCTCTTCAGTACAGAATCATAAGGAGTTACAACGCCAAGAAGTCAGCTTCAAAGAAGGAATTTGAGGAGATTAAACCCCGCCAGCTCATAGGTCAGCCAGCAGGTCCAGGGCTGGCTGTTGGCTATGCGAGAGTAATAAGAGACAGAGAGGACATCTTCAGTTTCAGCTCCGGAGAAGTCCTTGTATGCGACGCTATCGACCCCAACATGACTTTCATCGTTCCCCTAAGTTCCGCTATTGTTGAGAGAAGAGGAGGAATGCTGATCCACGGAGCCATCATAGCTAGAGAATACGGTTTACCTTGTGTCACAGGTGTTGAGAATCTCATGCAGCTGGTAAAGACCGGCGATAAACTAACTGTTGATGGCTACCTAGGCATAGTGACTATAGACCATAGGCATGCGGTCGACAATGAATGAACGGGTTAAGCGAGAACGAAAAGATTACACCAGACCTCATCGAGACCATGATAGCTCGGGCTCAAGAGCTTGCCCAAGAGCCAAACACGTACTGGACGGATCAGTTCAACAAGACAACAGCGCCGCCTATAACATAATGGCCCAGGAGATTCTCGATGACACCGGCAACAAGGTGGACGCGTTCGTTACGTCTGTGGGAACGGGAGGCTGCTTCTCTGGCAACGCCGAGGTCCTGAAGGACCATCTCGAAGAGGTTAAATGTGTTGGGGTAGAACCAGCCACTTCTCGGAACCTATCAGGCGGAACCCTCGGCGGCCACCGAATAGAGGGAATTGGCGTCGGATTCACCCCGAAAATCATGAGGATGGACTTGGTCGAAACTTCTTCTTTGTGAAATACTCATCAAAAACAAATAATCTTTTCATATATATATCTCAAAATTATTTAATGCTATTATGATATTTTTTAAGGGAAATAAAGATGGGTTTGATTGAGAAAAAGATTGAAGAGGAATTCAATGTCTGCGATACTTGTGGTTCTGTCTCCTTTACAACCTACGGTCCAGTTTTTACATGGATACCCGATCTTCATTTCCAGAAGTCTTTTCCGTCGCAATAAGTTGTAAAAGCATCAATATCCATCAAACCCTTAGGGTAGGGCTCGAAAAAGGTCTGCTGCAGCAGATAATTCTCCTCAAATCTAATAAGCCATAGTCTCAACATATTCTTAAGGATACTCAAAGGAAGTATTCCCTGTCTGTATCTTTCCAACGAATCAAGAAAGAACGATTTCTCTTTCTTTTTAAGTGCCTTGGAGAAGTAGCCCATGACATTCATCATAACGTTTAGATTTGAACCACATTTCGGTGGTCTTTTCAAAGCTTCAAAGAGGTGATGCTCATAGGATCTAACTAAACCAGAGAGAGGCCGTCTATCTTCGTTTGCCACTATTTTGCCCAGAATCTTGGACTCTTTTTGGTTGTAAGCTTTGATTAAAAGTTTGTTTCTAGTGTGAAAATCTATGATTTCTGTGATTTTTTTCGATTTGATTTCCCTGAAGTTTGCCAAGGTGAACAGCTTTGTCAGAAAGTGCTCCTTTATGCGGGGATTTAGCAGTCTTCCCTCGTCTTCGATTGCTAAATTTGAGAATCTAAGTATGACTTCACGTCCGAAGAGGCCAGGGCCCTTGGAAATAATTCTTGCATCCATTTTTGGACTTGAATAGATTTTTACGTCTCTCAAAGCGCTGGTTGGGGATCGACTCTTTAATATGAAGCCATCGACTTCAGGCAAAAAATCAAGAAAAGAGTTTACGAAGCTCTGCATCTTTTCTGTTAAGTCGAGATTCGTTTTCGGCTGCACAAGCCTTAACTCACTCTTCTCCAAGACTAACCGTAGTGTGTCCCTAGGGATTCCGAGGCCTAATTCAACCTCTGGACAGACAGGGATAAACTCCACATAAGGCTTCAACATCGAGACCAGATCGCTAGACACTATTTGTCCGTCATATCTGACCTTTTCAAACTCGATACATTTGCTTACAACTATCCTGGGCTTCATAACTCGATCTGAAAATACATTGAATGTACTAGCTTAATAGAGTAAAAATTATAAAAAGAAACTTTTTTAAATGAAATGTGAACAAATATTGGGGAAGGAAATGGAAAAAGAGAAATGTATTGAAGCGATGGATTTTATGAAGGACTGGAATACTTGGAGAACCACTATCCGTGAAGGAATTTCTCAAGCTCGAAAGCTTGGCCTTTCTGATGAAACGATCCAAAAACTTTCAGTAGCTTTTACAAATTTCTTAGCGGAAAAGGTATGCCCTGCCACTCCAGAAGAAGAGTTACTTAAAGAAATGTGGAACGTATCGACTCCTGATGAAAGAAAAGTTTTAACAAGAATATTCTTCAAAATGATCGAAAAATAAAACCTTCTCTCCTCCTTTTCTTTTTTGAACCGTTTAATATGTTAGCTTTACAATTACCGGTAAATTCTATAGTACTATTGTATCGATTAATGTATCCACAGAGGGTATTTTAATGAAATGTTTGGGATTAAATTTTTATCCCCACACACAGAATACAGAGAGAAAAACAACATCTAAACCATAGTTATTCAACACAACACAATATTAAAAAGCATCTCCCCTTTTTTTTACTATTAAGATAAAGGGTAATGAATAGGTGCATATATAACAAATAATGACTAAAGAAAGAATTTGACAATTCTTACCCATAATATATTTCCTAAAAGAAGAGATGTAAAAATAGAACTGGAAAAAAATGGAAAAAATGAAAATAGTTTTTGCTTTTATCATCCATGAAATTCGGTGATACATCGGCTTAGAAGTCTTAAACCCATTAGGTCCTCCTCTGGATTCCTATGCGTCGTTAACGCTATGTCAATACCTTGTGGAAATTATCAATTTTTTAGTGGTATAATTACAGATAGGGGTCGTCAGGCTCTTTGTCAACAACTCTCAAATCTCTACTTCAATAATTCTTCTAGTCTCTTGTTTACCTTATCCCAGTTAACGATATTCCAGAATGCATCGATAAATTTTGCTCTATCGTTCTTGTAATCCAAGTAATATGCATGCTCCCAAACATCTAAAACCATTAAAATTCTGAACGTAGGGTAAACATTAGTGTTATGTTTCTCTACCTGCATTACGATGGGTCTATTAGTTTGCCTACAAAAGGTTAGCGCTGCCCATCCGGAGCCTTCTACGCTAACAGCAGCTTGAGAGAATTCCTTTTTAAACCTCTCAAAACTACCAAACTCCTTCTCTATTCTATCGCCTAAAACCTTCTCTGGTTTTTCACCGCCTTTCTTAGCTAGTCCTAAATTATCCCAGAACAGAGAGTGTAGTAGATGACCTCCTATATTGAACGACAGTTCCTTCAAAGTAGATTTAATATCCAGATCATCACTATCTTTTCGTGTTTTGTCTAACCTCTCAAGTATCGCATTTGCACCATTAACGTATGCCTGATGATGTTTTTGATGATGTATTTTCAATTGTTTTTCGGATATATACGGCTCTAACTCATCGTATCCGTAAGGCAGTTTCGGTAGAACATAAAACTTATTTCCCATTTTTAGATCCAAAGAAATAGAGTGGGTATTTTATTATAAATCTTATTTGTTTTTTAATCGATCGGTCTTTAAGTCTTTTCTGTACACAGCAACGCTGAAGTTCTTTACTCTTTTAAATCTAGGAGGCAAATCTGTGCATGTCCTTTGACCTTTACCTTTCGATATATTTTCTGAACTATTCCCTTTTCATCTATGAGGAAGGTAGTTCTCTCTGTACCCATAAAGGTTCTGCCATATAAGCTTTTCTTCTTCCATACTCCATACAGATCTAAGACCTTTCCTTCTGGGTCGCTGAGCAAGGTGAATGGTAAATTATGTTTCGTTTTAAATTTTTTATGGGATTCTACGCTGTCTTTGCTGACACCGACTATGACGATGTCTTCCTCATCAAATTCTTTCATTAAATCTCTAAATTCTATGGCCTCACGGGTACATCCTGGAGTGCCATCCTTCGGATAGAAATAGAGCACCACTCTCTTACCTCGGTAATCGGTCAACGAAGTCTCTCGACCATCATCTGCTTTTAAAATGAAATTAGGAGCCTCATCTCCTTCACTTACCATCCCAAAACACCTAATATCGATACGCGGCTTATACAAGATAAATATATTATGAATGATATCTCTCGTAGTATATTAAAATGAGAAAAAGATTGAAGAGGAACTCTGGAGTCGATTCCTCTTTAAACATGCCATGCTTATACTTGAGATATTTTATGTCTGAAATGCATAGAAGTGTGAATGATAATACTTACAATGTCAAGAATCTCTTTAATCGGTTTGGCGATCTATACTGTTTTAAAGACGAATATCACAGGAGCGAAATATTTGCTAGCCACGACGACCAGTTCTGGCCCCTAACCCTAGTCGTCTACGCCGCCAGAGAAGAGCCCCGCGATTAGAATAGTGATTAAATTATAAGTGTTCGTAATGCGAACACGGCGTTATGTAGACTATGCCGCCTGTTAAGTGTGAAGGGTTTACCCCTATCGAGTACTATGATGCCGTCCCTCTTAATCTTGTAGCTACCTGGCGTCGGAACCATAGGCACTGGAAGAAAGGTAAACATCGCTATCAGGAATTAGATTATGGCAATAATCCCAAAAAAGGATGCTAGGAGAGCTATGAAGAGGAACTGGATTGCGAATAAGGCGATTGATCTCTGAACCCATTTTTTCTATCTTCTTCAAATCTTCAACATTAGCCTCGAATAAAATTTCGTTTCTCATGTGAAATAGCCCAACCGACCTCAGAATTAGAGGCCATGAATTTCTAAAAATAAACGGTGATCTGCATTTCAGTCAAACCAAGATCCAATATAAAACTTATTATATACCTATTTCCTTCCTGTTAAAGATATATTTGAATTAGACCTTTTTTGACGATGATATATATCAGGATGAGGCTGACTACGAGCTCACCTGCCAAGTAACTACCGTTGTAAAGAGCTGAATAGATTATTGGGTTCATGCCTTCAGGTGCATATGACGCGAAGAAGATGAAGCCCGACAAGAAGTGGGAGATGAATCTGCCACCTATCCCGACGCCTGAGCCTATTAGATGATGGTTCCTGAAAAGACCCGCTAAACCGAGGGCTCCGAAAGCAACGGGATAATCAAGTAAGACCTGTGCAGGATGGAACACGTAGGGTCCAGCCATGAATTGGACTAAACCATAGATTGTGCAGGTGAATAGGCCGACCCGAAGCCCACGTCGCAGAGAGATCCAGAGAAGAGGCACCATGCTGCCGGCGGTCACAGAGCCTCCTTGAGGCATATGAAATATTCTGATGAAGCTGAGAACGGTTGAGAGAGCGATGATCACCGATGCCTCTGCTATTATCTTTGTGGAAAACAGCTTTGTTTCTTCTAGAGCATTCCTTGTCAGCTTTTCATTCGGCAAATTTTCCAATTTCACCGTATTCGTTACCTCAAGGTTTTATCTAGATGAAGAGTGTTATGTCTGCTTCCGATGCAAGGTCTAGGAATGCCGCGGCTCCCGCAAGTTCATCAACTTCGGGTATGAGGTCCTCTCTCTTAACCCCGAACATCTCCATAGTTGGCGTGCAAGCATAGATCTTGAAGAGCCCTGAAGCCTTGAGCCTCTTGAGCATCTCGTAGGGTGAAGGATACTTCATCTCACCCAGCTTCTCTTTGAGTGGCTCCTCCATATGCTTGTAGGTCGAAGGTAGACCCGCCTTGTCCAACGCTCCCTTCTTAAGCATGGTTAGGCCCCAGAAGGTGAAGTAGGCGTGAACCTCCATATCCATGGCTGTGGCCGTAGATGCCAATATAAAAACGCAGTAGAGTCGGTCTATCGTTCCTCCGTGAGCTATGACCGCAAGCTTCCTCCTCTTCTCTTCAACCATTTTTTATTCACCTGTCACTCATGTTATATAACAATTGTGATATTTAAATATTTCCCTGATATGAAATTATGAAGCCAATCAAATCTGCTTATGATTCCGCTAGGGCTAATTTAAAAATCCTTAAATCTAGTAGTTTTTTAGAACGTGTTCAGGAGATGTTTTAAATGAAACAAAGCGGGATAACAAGGACTCAGACCATAGTAGCCATAACAATCGTTATCATCATAATAGTTGGCATCGGATACTACTTGATCCTACCATCGCCTACACCGACTCCTACTCCAACTTTCACAGAGACCCCAACCTTAATCGAATGGAAGGCTGACGGAGTCATAGAAGAGAATGAGTATGCAGACAAGGTGACCCTGGCAGATGGTAAGCTTACAATAAACTGGAGAAGTGATGACGAATACCTGTATATGGCTTTGAAAAGTCAGACATCGGGCTGGGTCGCCATAGGATTCGAGCCCAGTGTAAGAATGAAAGACGCTGATATGATCTTCGGCTTGGTTAAGGAGGGAAAGGTGACTGTCTTAGACCTATACTCCACAGGAGTTACTGGTCCACACCCTCCAGACGAGCAGCTGGGAGGAACAAACAACATTGTTGAATACGGTGGGAAGGAAGAGAACGGCTTCACCACCATAGAGTTCAAGAGAAAGCTAGATACTGGGGATGAGTATGACAACTCACTCACAAAGAAGGGAGACGTAAGCTTCATCTGGGCCGTCGCCGATACAGACGACTCAACAATGAAACACAACATAGCGAGGGGAAGTGGAAAAATAACCCTCAAATAGATATCTCAAAGAAGGTGATGACATGCTTGAAGAGATAACATATTTCCCAATACTTGGAAAACCACTAATAATGTATCTGGGTATAGTCACCCTGTTCTTTCTTTTGTTAACGGCCACAATCAGTACACTGAATAGAAGAGGAATTAAACTCATCCACTTCAAATGGCATCCCAGAATAGCAAAAATCACCATAACTGTGGCATTAATTCACGGAGCATTAGGAATATTAGCTTTCTTATAACAGATGATATAACGGGTTCTGTAAACTTAAGGGTTGTTCAGAGCTGTAAACCTTCGGTTGGAAACTGGTCGGTTGGTGGCTTTTCTGATCAAGTCCATCCATCTGTTTTCTCCTAGTTCTAGGTTTATCCCTGCTTCTTCTGCTGGTGTTTTTCCTTCTAGGGCTTGGTGCGGTCTGATGAAGTTGTAGTAGGCTCTGAACCCATCGATGATTTCTTGGGCTGGCAAATCCTCTTTCATGCTTCTCATCACCTTCTCCCTCTCCCTTATCGTTCCCTGCGCTCTCTCCACGACGTTGTTGTTCACTGGATCGATGAAACGTGGCATCCTCACATGCTTCACCCTTGGATTCCTCAAGGTGAAGAATTCTTTGTTGAAGGCTTTGATGTACGCTGGCAGTCCGTCCGTGACCATGGCTTGAGGGTTGTCTCTTCCAGCGACCTCCTTAGCCTTCTGAAAGACTTTCCTAGCGTCTCTGATATTCCTCTTCTTGGAGATGAGGGAGGAAAGCATGAACCTTGTGTCTTCGTCCATCACGTTCCACAGCCACACCCATTCACCGTTCGCCTTGACCTTCATCTCATCCGTATGCCAGATGTAGCCTAGCATAGGCGTGAGGGAATCAAGGTATCGGGTGATGATCTTCGTGTATTTCTTGATCCACTTCTGGACTCCCATGTGGCTTACAGAGACTCCGTAGAACTGTTTGATGTGATCGGAATCTTCCTGAGACTGATTCCCTTGAAGTAGAGGTCTAATGCTAAGGTGACAACCTTGGGATCGTTCTTAATGTTTTCTAAGGCTTCATCCTTCTCTACGAAGGTGTGACCGCAACCCTTGCACCTAAACCTCTGTTTGGCTCCCTTCCTGTTCTTCCCTGTTCCATGCCTCATAATATCCCTTGAACCGCAAACCACGCATTCCGAAACAACATTCTCCTTGATCAGCTCAAAGACTTCGTCAGAGGAGGCAACCTGTCGCCTCAGAGTGAGAGACAGCTTGACGGCGAAGATGTGTTTGCACTCGACTTCTCTGTACTTGTGGTCTGGGCATTCGCATCTCCAGTCCTCGTCAGCCTTCAAAACAAGATACCTGCCATTTCCTGCTTGAGATGAAACACGGTAAGTGAGAGAGTTCAGCCTCTCAATCTGATCCCCCTTCTCAACNNAGTTACCTACCAATATACCTATATGCTTACCTCATATATCGCTTTAGGTAAACAAGTAGGTATAAAGATTTATAACTTACCTAATATATTACCTATTGGTGACTGATGGTGAGCGGTGAAGAGGATATTGGAGAGACGACGACTCTTACGCCAGCGACTACGAAAAGCACATCTATGCGTGCGACAGTACCTATGAGTATAGTGAAGCAGTTTAACCTAAAAGCGGGAGACAAGCTAAGTTGGAAGCTTCACGTGAATGACGGAGAACTAGTGATAATTGTGCGTCCAGTAAAGAGTTCAGAATCAATCAAGTAGGGAGGTACGATGAAGAAATTTGGACAAAAAACATTAAATGGCAGAAAACACAAACATTAAAACAGTACTTAACAACCATTTCGATGTCGAGTCAGAAGAATCTTTAAAAAGATATGAAGCTTCTAAACCACCTCAATAATTCACGTAATTAAGGTTGTTCAAAGCGGTTGAATTAAACAGAACCCATTTTGTGATAAGCAATAAACAAATCAGGTTATCTTTTCCTATGTAACCGTGAAACCCAGAACGAATGTTTCCTCAGAAAGCTGTTCGGACGACCCAATCAAGCTTTAAGTGAAGTGAAAAAGATCAGGAATGGTGACATTCTCTTCCTCTACAACTACGACTGGGATATCCTGTTCGGCGTATTCGAGGCAGACGGCAAAGGCGGAAAGTCAATAGACCGACACGCTTGGAGAGAAAGATTCCCCGCACAAGTCAAAATAAGATGGAGCGAACTACACAGGCTCAGCAAAGCAAGTGAAACCTTTCCCTACCTAACCAACAGACAAATAGTGAAACTGCCTCCAGAATCAACAACACAGTTCATAAAAGCCCTAAAAGAAAGCCCTCTATACAGTCCACAGGCTGAAACCCCGCCAACCGACCAGTTTCCAACCGAAGGTTTACAGCTCTGAACAACCCTTAAGTTTACAGAACCATATAACGCATAATCGCTGTCTTTACTTGACTCATCATGCCGAGTATACTTGCCAAATTTTTGTTCTTTAGCACAGTCCATTTTAAGCTTTTTTTACTTCTGTTTTGCGATGTAGATCACTTCTAATGCAGTTATGCTCGTAGAAAGCCTGTTAGTGAGTCTCTGATGGACTTGAGAAATGTGTGTCTAATCTTCTCCGGTTCTTGCAACCTTTCAAGTCGGGCAATCCTAAAGTATGCTGGGGGATGTGGATCAAACTGAAGCCACTCGGATCTACGGTAACCTCGAAACCTGGGCTCCCTTTTGTGTAATGGAAATAGTCTTCTGAAGGCGATCTTCCTCAGAGCTTCTGCCATTACCTTTGGCTGTCCGATCATTTTGGCTGAGTCTAGATCTGCTCTTCCCTCTAAGAACTTACCGAAGAAGTAGATGAGTCCTATCGCCACCATGAAATAGATCCAATAAAAATAGAATCCGAAGAAGAACAGGTAGGGCCAGAACACATAGAACCGAAGCAAAAACTCAGCGCTGGATAGAGAGAACATCACTAAAGGGTCATGTGCCTTCAAATGACTGAGCTCGTGGCCGACTACGCTTAACAGCTCATCTTCCTCAAGCTGTGTCATGATACCAGTTGTAACCATTATGGTTCCCAGGCTGGGGTTTGGGCCTGCGGCTGCTGCGTTTGGAATAATCGTGTTGGCAACCACTATTTTTGGCATATGTATATCAAAAGTATTTGATGCCTTCTTTACAATCTGGAAGAGGTTCACCTTCTTGACGGAGAAATCTTCTGGTTCACAATCTATTCCATAATCCGCGAAAACCTTACCGGCTGTTTCACAGTCAATGGGCTTGTCAACAGCTATTGTGGACTCATAGATCTCTTTTCTGATTTCAGGGATCTTTTTTCCGTGTTTTTCACGGAACTCATCGAACTCGTCAGGTGAAAAATGATATTGTAAGATGTGTACTTCAGGCTGGTCTCTAGTGATTCTCCATTTACTACCTCTAGCTATCAGCTTTCCGGAAAAAAGGGCTAACACAAAAGAGATACTCACGAAGATTAGTGGCGCATAAAAGCCGAATATCAAGAAAAACAGAAAGGTTAAGGCCATTAAGGCGACGTAGAGAGTTAACATGGAATCGGTGAAGATTCTTATAGGCATTCCTGTTTTCTCTAATTCCGGAACCATCCTTTCTCCAGGCATAAAAGCAAGGTATAGAGTTGTTTTACGGATTTCCTCTTCGAACAGTTGAACAATTAGAAATATGTCCTCATATAGTTCTTCTATGAAGGATTTCGGAACTGTTTGGTCACTAGGTCTCATCACTACTTCGATGGGGACACTGGCTTTGACTTCCACATCTACGAACTGATCAATTTCTGGAACCAAAACTCTATATACGAGATGGAGTACACTGTCCTCGGTGACGATACGTATATTTCTGAAAACCCTGTATTTTTCATGTCGAAGCAAGTAGTGCCTTCTCAAATATTCTGGGAGAAACTTCAAGTTCCCTATGGAAAGCTCACTATCGATTATGTATTCGAGCTCCGTTTCGCATACACTCTCGTGTTTGAGACCTCATAACGGCCTTCTTTATTGGAATTCTATAGCGGTCGTTAAACTTATAAAAGTAGGCAAACAGAAACACTAGTAACAGAGGTTTTCAAGATGGCTGATTTATCCGTTAAGATCGCAGGTGTCGACTTCAAGAATCCGGTCCTAGCTTCTTCGTGTCCTCCCACGAAGGATGTAAGACATGCGAAGAAGGCTATCAAGGCAGGCTGCGGCGGGATAGTGATGAAAAGCATCACCGTAGACCCCTGGTTCACCAAATACCCCTATCCCTGGGTAAAACTCCTCAACTGGGAGAGAAGGCCTGAAGAACCACGATACACCCCAGACGGTTTCTCCTTCTACTCAAGAGGTGTGATGTACACGCCTGATCAGTTCATACCTCAGCTGAAAGAGACCGAGAAAGCAGCCAAGGAGGCAGACTGTGTCCTCATCGGCAGCATCATGGGATACACCTTCGAGGACTGGGTCAGCCTCTCTCAGATGGTGGACTCAGAGGTGGAGACCGACATGATTGAGTGTAACCTAGGCTGCCCCCACCCTCAGGAATGGACAGGAGAAACAGGGGGGAAACTGGCGGGGAGCACACCTAAAGTCGCCGCCGAGGTGATAAGACGCGTTAAGGAGAATAGCAGTGTCCCGGTCATAGCGAAGCTGACACCCGAGACAGGGGACATGGTCGCGGTCGCAAAGGCTGTAAAAGAAGCAGGCGCAGACGTGTTGACAGTTATGAACCGATTTCTGGGTTTCAAGATCGATATTGAGACGGGTCAGCCTGAGCTCAGCGGCTTCGCCGGGATCGGCGGTCCCTGGATGAAGCCTCTAACCCTCCGGTGGATATCGAAGATCACCCAGGTCATGGATACACCCATCCTCGGTAGCAACGGCGCTATGGATGGTCGAGACACCGTGGAGTTCATGATGGCAGGCGCGAAGGCGGTGCAGTTCTGCACGGCGATTCTGGTGGACGGCTACGGAGTGGTCGGAAGGATCATCAAGGAAGTCGAGGGATTCATGGAAGAGAAGGGATACGGCTCTCTAGATGAGTACATAGGAGCTGCCATCAAACACATACACGAATATAAACAGATACCCGAACTACCAGTTCTACTCGCCAGCGTCGACGCGGAGAGATGCGATGGATGCGCTAGATGCGTAGGGTCATGCTTCTACGACGCGATAAACATAGTTGAGAAGCTAGCCATCATAGACCCCGAGTCCTGCGTAGGATGCAAATATTGTGAACAAGTCTGCCCCCATGAAGCGATCACCATGGTGGAGGGAGTCAGGGAGAAGTACCTTAAGGCGATGGAGCCAAAGTTCTAATAGGCCCCAACTCTATCAGAGGGAAGTCCAACCTAGGCTTCGAGAGATACCTACCTAGCTGCTGAATATGTGGCCTCTAGGAGGCTACCGAAGCCTTCAATAGGTTCTCTGACCCCTACCTTCCATAAAGCGTACCACATGGTTGACTGGTTGCTAGATATTACTGGTTTCCCTAAGTCAAGCTCCAAGTCACCAATAATGTCGATGGTTCGGAAGTCGGTGCAGCTTATGAAGACACCGTCGGCCTCTGGCGAATCCAGCTCTCTAGCGAGTTCATAGGCCGCAACGGGATGCAGCCGACCTATATTCAAAGTGTCTCGTATCTGCAGTCCTTTCATCTTTAAGATTTCGAACCCATGTCCTTCGAAAAATGTCTTCTCCCTTTCGTTTAACTCGTCTGGGTAGGGGGTCGCCATGACAAACCTCTTGAGCTTAAGCGCCTTAAGAGCCTCAACGACGGATGTGCTCGTAGTCATCGCAGGGATATTCGTAGCCTCCTCGACGTTCTTTATGATCTCTTGATCGAATCCGACGCCCTTGACGAAGCTTCCTCCAGTGCATCCCCATACTATAAGGTTGACATCGGCGGTGGCAACTCTCCGAGCAGCATCAACGACTCCTTCACTCAGCTCTGTTGCGCCCTTCACTCCCACCTCGGGTCTCCTCCACTCTACCCTGCTTGTGTGAACGGAGACTCCTGCCGGTATCATCCTATGAAACTCTGCCTCGATCACGGTGTTCGTTGGGGGCACAATCAGACCTATCCTAGCTCTCCAACCATACATATCGATCTCCCAACTTTCACTTGAGGATCACCTAAATTAATGTGATAAGTAGGGAAATACGTGGATAAGAGACGTTTAAATGATTTGCTATGGTATTATCTTGTCATGACCCCGGAATCCGGTGGGTGTAAAGGCTCTTTCAAGGTTGGAAGACTATTCGTGGAGTACGTTAAGCCAAAGGCAGATGAAAAGCTACACGACGAACCCATTCTCTTCGTCCACGGAGCGTTTTCTGGTAGTTGGTGCTGGCACACCTTTATGGACTACTTCTCAGAGAGAGGTTGGGACTGCTATGCCATGAATTGGCGGGGTCACCACAAGAGCGACAGGGTACCTGATCATGAGTTCGTGAAGATCAGTGTCCTTGACTACGTAGAGGATGTGGAGGAGGTGGCCGCCAAAGTCGGAGAGACCCTCATCATAGTGGGACATAGCCTAGGTGGCCTTGTATCTCAGAAATATGCTGAGAGACATGAGACCGCGGGGATAATCCTAATCGCACCGGGTCCACCGGCTCAGGTAGGAAGTCCTTCTGAATCAACGGTATCAACTGGGAAGCCAATCAAAATCTTCTCGAGAGAGAAGACGAAGTGGAGGTATTTCTATAAGATCTCGGATGAGGACTTCGAGAGGTACTACTCATTGATGTGCCCAGAGTCCCCCACAGCTCTAAACGAGAGGTGGACCAACAAGATCGGCGTGGACAAGTCGAAGGTCTCCCATCCCATCCTGGTGGTGAACGCGGAGTTTGACTTTAGACACGCGAAGGTGGATCGGAACACAGCGGACTACTATAGTGCTGACTACCTCTACATCAGAGGACACGGTCACGAGATGTTTATAGAAGAGGGATGGGAGAAAATCGCCGAAAAGATTCAACACTGGCTGCTGAAACACTTCCCGGAAAGCCGCGCTTGATGCTTATCTCTTACAAAGTTATTGTAGTTTAGAAAAGATCATTCTAGAGACTAGGCAGACTTCATCATCTCTATCTGGTCTTTGATTCCCTTCTCTATTGTATATGAGGGCTCATAGCCTAACTCCTTCTTCGCCCTGGAGAGATTGAAGTGAGAGGTATGATATGCCTCTAATTTGCCTGGATCTACCTCTATCTCAGCCTCAGGCAGGAGTTTCTTCAGGATTTCAGCTACCTCGCGGAAGGTGTGGGTGAATCCTCCTATGATGAAGAGTCGGTACCTCGGATCTTCGACTTGGCATGCCTGGGTGATGGCCTTCACAGCGTCTTTGACGTAGAGCCAGTTAAACTCCTCATCTCCATAAGGGATCTTCACAGATTCGCCTCGGACAGCGGCCTCTATGGCCTTACTGGTCACAGCGGTTATGCCTCCAGTTCTTCCAAGACCGTAGACCACAGTGAATCTTACCCCCATCACATCCAAACCGTGTTGGTCGAAGTAGTATTGACCTAGAAACTCGTTAAGGGCTTTGCAATGCCCGTAGACTGTCGTGGGCTGGAAAGAAGTGTTCTCATCCACCGGCTTACCGCCGTATTTGGAGGCTCCGTAGACCGAGATAGAGCTAGTCCACACTACTCTCTGCACGTCAGTCTTTTTCGCCGCTTCGAAGACTCTACACGTCCCCTCACAGTTGATCTTAACAGCCTTTAGGGGGTTCACCTCAGACTCAGGCATCAATACAGAGGCTAAGTGGATGAGTTGATCTACCTTATACTTCTTGATGACATCTTCGAGGCTTCCCGAATCTAACACGTCTCCCTGAACAACCCTTATCCGGTTCTCGATGTCATGGATTTTTCCGAAGTCGGGTAGATAGTCATAGAGGAGGACCTCTTCTCCCTCCTGCAAGAGCCGCCTAGCCAGGTGAGACCCTATAAATCCTGTGCCACCGGTGATTAGGTAGGTCAACCTCTATCACCGTCAAATAATATCGGGAAAACTATAAATAGAGGCCTGAATGGTTCAGCACCATCAAGTCTTCAAATGGAATTATATTTTAAGACTCATAGAAAGTATGTAACGAGGTATATGTCTTGTCTTTGAAGTACAAGGTAGATCTAATATCGATAGAAAGAAAAGATGAGTTGATGAAAAGGTATGGTAAGCGTATCCTCTACGAGGAGCGAGCTGACATCTATGGCTGCTGTGTCAAGCTACTGACCAGTGTGAAGTATGTTAAGGAGCGTTGGGAAGAAAACTTCTATCCCATGTCGGCCCATGTACGCTCCCATGGGAGACTCGTCGTGGTAGAGGAAAAAGGTAGAGATCTCAAAGTCTTGTATGATCCTCTTTCTAAGACGGCTTTCCTGATCAATGTTGATTATTACGGCTGGGTCAAGTCAATAGCGCTAAGCGTGGCAGGGGACATACTGGAGGACGAACACGGCATCTACTCTGTGCATGGCGCATGTGTAGACTTTGAAGGATCTGGAATCAGTCTAATCGCGCCTCCGAGAACTGGCAAGACGACTCACACTTATGGTCTTCTGAGATTGAAGGGGGTGCGTGCCGTGGCTGACGATTGGTTTTTCGTCCGCCTCTTCGGTGAGGATGCAATCGCCTTTGGATCAGAGAAGAACTTCTATATTACCGCGGATATCGCGGAGATCTGGGGAGAATACGAAGAGCTGGTCAAGAACGCGGAGTTCGACGAAAAGGAAAGAGCCATTGTCAATGTCAGGTGGATAGTCGGAAAGGGGAGAATAATACCTTTAACCACTCTTAGAACAGTGATTCTGCTGAAGCGAGACCCGGAAGATCAAACCATGATCAGGAACTTGGAGACCGATGAAGCCGTCCAATATCTCTTAAACACGGATTTTTGCAATCCGCATCTACTTGTAAGGGATGAAAGGAAGCAGAACCTCCGGAAAAAATTCTTTGAAGAACTCTTCAGCCGAGTAGAAAAACTCCACCTCATCAACACTGTTCAGCCACCGACAAAAACCCATGACCTAATACGTGAAAACGTTAAGTAGAATCATTAGACAAAATGGTTTTGGATTCTCTGCAGGAAGAGCTTCCGACCCTCAGGAACATAGCTAAACCTAATTATTCTCATCAAAGAGAGTGACTTTAGGCTGTTGAGATTAAGGTGCCTGCTCAGGGATTGAGAAGAAAGCGACGATTTGCAAGATTTCAGCTACGAAAATAAGTATGAATCCTACCAGTATGATGGCAAGTGCTGCCCCTATCAGGTATATCAAGGCAGCTGTTCTAAACATTCCAACATTGAGTCTTGCGGCAATCGAATTGTAGCTTCTTCTCAGGAAAATAGCTGAAATCAGAAAGAATATCCAGAAAAGTACAAGCCCAATGGCAAGTGCGGCGATAAAACCTATGATGTCGCCTGGGGGAAGCTCTGAGGGTTGGAAACTCGGACCGAATTCTCCGCTTAAAAAGCCTAGTCCAATGAATCTGAAAATGCTGGCAAACACTACTAAGGCTCCGATAGCGAGTCCAATGATACCCAAGATGACTGCAACAATCATGTTGTTGAATATGGATTTATCGTCGATAGAGTCTGAGATATACTTGACTGCAATGAGTGTTAAGACAAAGCCGACTATCCCCAGTACTGGACCTGCATAAGGGATAAAAGAAAGCACAACGAGGATAGATCCAATTCCTCCTAAAGTCTTGGCTTGAGCTAGAGTGGCCATGTCTAATCTAGATGGTTTGAAAGTATTTAAATTATCCGATTTTTAACTTAAGACGCTTATGTCTGCTTTCCAGAATCTTGAGTATGCTCATCTTTCATCATAGTTTTGAAATCATTGTGTGATGTTTTAGAGCAATGGCAGTTACTGTATTCTCGGTGAATCCAATTATTTATCATCGATTCCTTACTTTGACAATTCCTATAGATTTTGATCGAGGGTTACTTTATTTTATCCATAAGTTGTTGCTAAATAATCAATGTTCCTGCGAAGCGGTCACTATATTTTTGACGTGGATCGCCACTTGTAGCTAATCCTCCTATAACATCTAAGAGCAGGAGTATCCAGTAGATCTTGCTGATGTTTCTGATGAAGGCCTTCTCTAAGCTAGGAGTCTCACCGCCTAGTGTAATCACCCTCAGACCCATGATCCTCTTACCCAAGGTATAGCCATATCCAGACTCGGCTATGGTGAAGTAGAGAATATAGATGAGACCCATCATAAAGGGGAACTGAAACCAGTTCCATGGAGCGGCCCAAAGGGAAGGCCAACCAACGATTAAAAATGGGAAGAAAAGGATGCCAGCTAATATCATGGCGCCTATCCCCACTATAACGCTGTCGATCACGATTGCTATGATCCTTCGTATCCAGTGACCCTGAAGACCTACGTCGCGACCGATCTGATCAAAGCCGGTCCTCACACGTTCAAGCCTTGATACTTCTGCTCCGCATTGAGGGCAGAACTTGGACTTATCTGGTAACTCGGTTCCACACTTCCAACAATAGGGCATCTTTGAAACCTCGAAATCTAACTCAAGTAGACTTTCTCAATGGCAAATATCAGTTGTATACTATTACGAGTATGTCTCCCACTAATATGAATATCAACGTTTTACTTCAATAAGACCCGTCACCCTGAAGGCAGCTACTCTATTTTTTCTTCTTATCACAACCACTTTTTCAAGAACTCTCTTGCTTTCTTTCTTGTCTTCGGACTCTTACTATTCAATTGTTCCTTCACAAACTCAATTATCTTCTTCTTATCTTTAGCTTGTTCAAAATATTAACCAAATGATTCTATAGTGCTGGTTTTTACTAGATCCTTGTGCTTCTGATTGGTCTTATCTTATAGAAGCGAATAAGAGATGTTGCCGTCATTCTTTATTATTGATGGAGAGATCTCAATGGAGAGCCAATCCTCAAATAATAAAATTGAGTACTTGGTGGTCTGTATACCGGAGAGGGCGGACATCAAAGACCTCGTGGAGTATCAAGTTAGGAAGGAGAACCCTCATCTGGTATGGTGTGCCGGATACCTTTACGAGTATGTGGAGAATTGGTCCCATGATAAGCCCTACACACATTTTATAACGATGGTGAACTACACCCCTCTAGAACAGTATAAGAGGTATGCCGTCATGGATCGGGGAGAACTATCCTTCTCAGACAACCTCCAAGAGATGAGGGGAAGCGCCATACCGGTATTAATAGAGAAAGCCGAGGAAAATCATCCAAGGACAAAGGACATATTAAGAAGGATCAAGGAAAGAGACAAAGGACCTACGCTTTATTAGTCGAGATTATAGATAATTTAGATAAATCGATGTAAGGTTTCTTTAAGATATTCGAGGTGAAGCTTAGTATGTTTCTGAAGATCGACCCCGATCTAGAGACTCGGTTTCCAGGGCTTAGAGTTTTGATAGGCCGTGTTAAAGGGGTTAAGGTTAACAGTGGAAAGGTTGAACTTAGAGAGTTTAAGGGGCATTTAGTTGAAAGGGTGAAGGAGCTATACAGTTTAGAGACGTTGAAAGATGTCCCTGTCTTCAAGGCGTACCGCGGCTTCTTCTGGAAGGTCGGAATCGACCCCACAAAGATCAGGCCAGCCGCTGAAGCCCTAACTAGGAGGATCTTGGGAGGAAAGGCCATTCCAAGCATAAACAACGTGGTTGACGCTTACAATCTAGCTTCGATAGAAACGGGGATAGCTTTAGCTGCCTTCGATGAAGACAGTCTTAAGGGTGATTTGCTGATGCGATATTCCTGTGAAGGAGAGAGCTTCCAAGGTATCGGGATGAAGAAACCGATGAAGTTGAAGGGCGATGAGATAGTGATCTCCGACTCGGAGAAGCTGGTTGCCATATACCCCTATCGAGACGCTGACCAGGCGAAGATCACCCATGAGACGAGGAACGTACTACTTCTCGTATGCGGAGTTCCGGGAATCGGTGAGGAAGCCTTGACAAACGCTGGCCATATAGCCATCGAATATGTTACCCGATTCGGCGGTGGAGAAGAAGAGCTCGGTTAACCGACGTAAACCACAACTTAATCGTCACGATTAAGTGAAAAAAAGATGAAATTTCTTAAAACATTAAAGCAGTTTGTCTCGCCGGGTGGCATTGAAGGATATTTTGCTGCTAAATATGCTGAGATGGCCAAAAACACACCGAAAATAAGAGAAGAATACAGAAGATTGGCTGATAAGACTGCTTCAATAGTTCAAGAAGGCAGGCTCCTTGAAATCGGCCCTGGACCAGGATATATCTCTATTGAGATAGCCAAACTTTTACCGGAAATGGAAATCATCGGATTAGACATATCTGATACCATGATTGAGATCGCAGAGAAGAATGCGTATGAAGACGGCCTTTCAGAAAGGATTGTGTTTAAGAAGGGAGATGCTTCAAAAATACCTTTTGAAGATTCTTGGTTTGACTTTGTTATATCTAGCGGTTCACTCCATCACTGGAAAAAACCAATCCAAGTTTTCAATGAGATATATCGGGTGTTAAAACAGGGCTGTAGGGCTTTAATTTTCGACTTAAGAAAAGATGCTCCTCAAGAAAAAATTAAGGAGATGGAAAACCTCATCGACTCGAAAATTATGCGCTGGGGATTAAGACATTCATTCAAGGAAAGCTACACGGCACAACAGATCGAGGAAATCATAAAGAATACTTGGTTCACAGAGTTCGAGATTAAGGTTGAAAAAGAAGAAGAATGTACCCTGGAAATCTGGCTGAAATATGTGGCGAGGCCTCCAGGAGTCAAAGTTCTAAAAATCCTTGAGCCAATGTGTCGAGGTCATTTTAATTGCTCGACAAATGAATGATGAGCTTCGAAGTAAGAAAATAGTAGCTGCACAATTCAACGAAAAGGGTTATTACAATTTACCCGAAAAAGCCTTTAAGGATGCTTTGATAGGCAAGATCATATGATGATAGGCTTTCCGAGATGAATATTGAGGTGATACGGTGATGACAACTACTAATTGTGTCTTCTGTAAAATTGTTAGAGGTGAAGTATCAACACACAGAATTTTTGAGGATGATGAGACCCTTGCCTTCCTTGATGCCAACCCTTTGGCAAAAGGTCACACCTTGATCATTCCAAAAGTACATGTTGCATTGCTGGAAGATCTTGGATGGGAGGAAGCTAAAGCTCTTTTCAAAACTCTCTATATGTTAGTGGGGAGGGTTCAAGATGCGGTGAAAGCTTCCGCTAGCACCATAGCCGTCAACAACGGAGCTGAGAGCGGTCAAGAAATTCCACATGTTCACATACATATAATCCCTAGATTCAGAAACGATGGTGGTGGACCCATACACGCAATAATTAGAGATAGACCTCATCTCGTCAGAGATGAGATGAGCCAAATCACACAAAGAATCCGTAGCCTTCTTCAAAAAACTACACCATAATGATATTAGGTGAATACTCATTATCTTATAGTTTCATTTTACTGAGTGCTTCATCAACTGTACCATTTCCAAGGTCACATGTGATACAGTCTATTCCACATGGACCCATCTGATTCTTTAGGGGAGGCTTGTGCTTCAAGAGAGAATTCGGCTCAAGGGAAAAGACCAATTTTATGACCTTTATGGAAATCAAGGTGGCTACACGACCAGCCATGGGTCCAAATATGAAACATCAGACCTGTCCTTTATGCGGAACTCCTATAGAAAAGTTGAGTGTGGGAGGAGGTCACACATACTTCTGCTCCAACTGTCAAATATGAAAAATGTACAAATTTTTATCGTAGATATGATGGACAACCAATGCAGGCAGATATTCAGTGATGGCAAGATGATGACGATTATGAATGATTTGTTAAAGATAGAGGAACGTTTAAAGATAGAAGGGGATACAGAACAAGTCAGAAAAGTCTTTCCTGGTAAGAGATCGATATTTATGTGTCGGTTAGACTCTTGATTTGTTGTTCGTAGGTGTGATCATGGGCAAGTTGCTTATTGTATATGATAGTATTTCAGGGAATACGGAGAGGATGGCTAAATTTATTGCTGAGGGAGCTCGGAAGAAACTATCTGATGTAACCCTCAAAAAAGTTGACGAGGTTTTTGAAAAAGACTTGGTGGAGGCTGACGCCATCGCCTTTGGATGCCCTACCTATCATAGGGGTTTAACTTCAACTATGAAGAGTTTTTTTGAAACTCGAGTTGTGAAGGTTAAAAGCAGTTTGAAGGGTAAGGTTGGAACTGCATTTGGGGCTTATGGTTGGCGCGATGACGCTATACAATTAATGATGGAGACATTGAAGTACCTTAATATGAAAGTATTAGACCTTGATCAAGGATCCACTGGAACCCCTGACGAAGATTTATACATCATGTCTTTGAGTGAAATAAGAGAGAAAAGTTTGAAATTCGGTGAAGATCTAGCAAAGACTATCGTGTAGACAAGATAGGAAGACCTAAGTGATAAAAAAAAATTTGTATATAGTTTTTTACGTTTCAGAGTTTGCGACTTTGTAAATAAACTATATAGTTTATTTAGAGAATCTATATAATTCTTCCTTCACCTAATTTATATGCAAACTAACCATGTAAAGAAACTTCGATTTGAAAGAAAGGCGTATCTAAATTGGTTAGGATACTTCCAAAGCGTGGATATATTCTCCTTCTCGCTGGGATTTTAATCGGTTTTTCGATTTTTTCAGGAATTTCTCTTTTTTACTCAAGGAGGGGAACCCAAACCTCTATTGGAGATATGCCTGAATCGATAGAAATCGTGTTCCTATACACAAGTGAAAAACAAGGTTGGATAGAAGAGGTTACACCGGGATTTGAGAAGTGGTTTCACGACAGATTTGGTATCCAAATCCATGTAGAACTTGAGGTGGGAGGAACATATGAGACTCTCAACCTTATTCTTCACGGAAGCGCAAAGCCCACTGTTTGGAGCCCCGCCTCGAACATTTGGATACCCTATATAAACACTAAATGGCGGAATCTAGGATATGATGAAGACATTGCCGTGGACTGGACCTCGCTCGTCACCTCCCCACTAGTTATCGCCGGTTGGAAATCATTCCAAGAACGATACGATATTACCGCCTTCAGGGACCTATATCGCCTAGCTGCAGAGGATGTCGACTTAAAATATGGACACCCTGATCCCTTGCTAAGCAATGGTGGCGTAATGGCGACCATATTAGAGTTCTCTGAAGCAGCAGGTAAAAAACCTGAGGAATTAATAGTTGATGACTTTAAAAATGATGCGATTTTGAATGTAGTCCGAACAATCGAGGCAAATGCCGTGGCATACGGAAAAAGTACAGGTTTTTTTGGCGCGTGGGCTGTGGATAATGGTCCATTTGCTATCAACACCTTTAGCGTGTACGAGAATGTTGTTTTAGACAACTCGTTGAAAGCCCAAAAAAAGTGGAGAGATCCCATCATCGCTGTCTATCCAGAGCAAGGTACATTGCTTTCAGACCATCCATTCGTAGTTATTAATGCCGATTGGGTAGGTAAGTGGCAGAAATTTGCAGCGGGTCAGTACCTCCTCTACCTACTAAAAGACGAAATTCAAGTAATATCTCAGAAACACGGATTCAGACCTGCGAATCCCAGCGTCCCTCTGGATAAAGATGTTTTCAACATAGAGAACGGTGTAAGCTACAAGCTCCCTGTCCCCGTTCTAAGACCGCCATCTGGAGAAGTCTTAGAAGCATTATTCGAGGCTTGGGTAAAAGTTAGACATCCGGGAGTTTAGGCTTAAAGAAGACAAAGATATTGGAGGTTGAATTAAGACGCTACGTTTTGGGAGAAGCACTCTTAGCAAAACGATTATTTTGGTAATTCTTTTTGGTTTTTTAATATTCGTGCTTTTTCCGACATTTTTCTTGTTTTCTTTTACATTCTTAAAATGGGGTGAGATCTTCACAGATGTCTTCGCAAACCCCATCATTGGTGATGAGAATTGGAATCAGATAATTAAGTTTTTATTCTTTTCATTCCGCCTAGCATTTTTCACTGTTTTATTGGATCTTTTATTTGGAATACCGTTGGCTTATCTTCTGGCTAGGAAGAAATTCATTGGAAAGTCTTTGCTAGAAGACATCACTACTCTTCCTTTAGTAATACCTACATCAGGATTCGGATTCGCAACATTGATAACATGGACTACCGTTGCTGGTATAGGGGGTTTGATTGGCTTACAACGTGGAATTATCGATTTGAACTATGTTATCCCATTTCTCAACGTTCCCTTCCTCATTTTAATAGTGCATGTTGCGCTTACCTTTCCCTATATAGTTCGAACTCTAGAAGCGAAACTTATTGAGCTGAACCCAGAATTTGAGTATGCATCACGAATCCTAGGTGCCACACCGCTAACTACATTCAGAAAGACAATTTTACCTCTTTCTTTACCAGCTCTGTTTTCTGGATCTGTTCTTGCTTTTGCGAGATCGCTAGGTGAAACTGGAGCAACAATGGTTGTATCTGGGGTTAGCACCACCGCCTCCATCGCCATAGTGCAGTGGCAGTTTGAGTTTAAAGTAGCGACTGCGGCTTTTTTAGGGTTCATCCTCATCTCCCTTACTACACTGTTGATTCTTCCAATAGAATTGTACATGTATCGGAAAGGTGGAAGATTCACATTCCCACGTTTATTTCCATTCTCTCGCATCGAAAAGAAGGTTTTGAAAGCAGAAAGATTCGCTTCCAAAAAAACACCATGGTTAAAAGACATTTTCAGCCTGGCTATGATTTCTCTCGTCGTTATTGCTCCCATACTTCTTGTCTTAAGATCTGTGTTCCTCTTCTGGTCGAACGATCCCTTCACAGGCAAATTAGAGGGAGGAATAATTTATCAGTTATTCGGACCATCCAACTATTTCACTGCCCTATCAAGAGCCACGTTGGCTTCAGCCGTTGTAGCCATTGTTTCCACATACTTAGCAACATCCATAGCAATTCCCGTAGTTTACTTAATTAAACGATACAGGTTCGGCAGAGTCATACGATCATTATTAAAGATTCCTTTGGTAGTTCCCACGAGCGCTCTTGGTTTGTCAGTGCTTCTCTTGTGGGGACCAAATGGGTTGGGACTTGTCAATCCTGGAGTTTGGCTGATAATTCTAACGCATATAGTCTTTTCAGTTCCAGTCATAGCCGAAACCACTATTTCTGCCTATGAAGGATCAAGTATTTCAGAATACGAAGAAGTAGCTCGCACCCTGGGCGCTACATCTTACGATACAACTGAAACGATTTCATTACCCATATTGAAGAGAGGCATTTTAGCAGGCGTAATTCTTTCATTTACACATTCATTAGGTGAAACTGGGGCAACATTCATCGTGATGGGGAGGGATATAACCGTTCCTACATTAGTCGTCAACATGGTTGAGGCGCTCGCAATTCCAGCTGCTCTTTTCGCCACGGTATATTTAATTATTATTTCACTCGTGCTTCTTTTCGTCTTTAGACTCGTGACCAGAGGTTAATATCCGTGGTAATGTTTGGGAGGAGGCTAAATAGAGGATAGAAAGATGATACGTATATGTTTGTGTGTTAAGAAACTTGAAAAACTCCCTTTTTTTCTACCTTTTTTTAGGAATCTATCAAATGAGGTTGGTCTAAGATACCAGACGTAGAACTGTTGGGCATTACGAAAAGATTTAGGGAAATAACCGCACTTAGAGAAATTGACTTACAAATAAGCAATGGGGAATATGTAACTGTTCTAGGGTCGACGGGTGCAGGAAAGACCACTCTTTTACACATCATCTCGGGTATCCTTAAGCCAGACTCTGGTAAGATATATATCGAGGGGAAACTGGTTAACGACATTCCTCCAGAGGAAAGGTATATTTCATATTTTCCACAAAATTATGCTTTATTTCCCCATATGACGGTCATAGAAAACGTCGCTTACGGTCCTAATATACGAGGGGTCGATGAAGCTCATAATATCGCCTTAAAGGTTCTGGAATTGGTGGGTTTGGAGAAGAGAGCTGACTCCTATCCTCGCGAGCTTAGCGGAGGAATGCAACAACGAATTGCCTTGGCGCGGGCCATGGCGACGGGGTCAAAACTTTTACTTCTCGACGAGCCCCTGAGTGCTCTAGATGCCATATTAAGGATCGAACTTAGGTATGAGTTGAGAAAGATGGCTGAGGAGTTGAACCTTACTGTTGTTCATGTTACTCATGATCAAGCAGAAGCTATGTCTGTTTCGGACAAAATAGTGGTCTTAAGGAGTGGTGTAATAGAGCAGTTTGACACTCCTTTTGAGATTTATGAAAAACCGCAAAACATCTTTGTCTCTAATTTTGTGGGTGAGATGAACTTCTATGAAGGAATCGTTATCGGGGAAAACGAGATAGGCAATATTGTTGAAGTAGGTGGGAAATCTATCAGCGTTGGAAAGAAGTTGGATATACAAGATGTGGTGATCTCCATAAGACCTGAGAACCTCGGTATCGTGAAGGGTAGAAAAGGTGATGGAAACTGGATTCAAGGCACAGTTAGATGGGTGTCATTATCTTCAGGATTTCTCTTATTCAACGTCGATCTCTTCAATGATCGAGAAGCTTTGGTAAAAAGATTCTCCCCTTCAATGAAAGAAGAGATCAGTGTTAACGACGTTGTTTCGGTTTATTTTGATCCAGATAAGATTTTGGTATATCCATATCCTCGGGAAGGATTACATAAAGCTTTGGAAGTATCATGAGGCTAACATTATGCCTGACGTGAAACTAGTGAATCTAACGAAAAGATATGGAGATATAGTAGCTGCTAACCAGGTTAGTATCCAAATAAGGGATGGAGAATACGTCTCTTTCATTGGTCCAAGCGGTTGTGGAAAAACAACGGTGTTACGATGTATCGCCGGTATCGCAGAACCTGATGAAGGTGAGATATACATTGGGGAAAAGCTGGTTACTTACCTCCCACCGGAAGAAAGAGGAATCGGTTATGTATTTCAGAATATCCTCCTCTTTCCTCACATTGATGTGTGGGACAACATAGTCTACGGACCAAAAGTTAAGGGTTGGGAGGAAGATAGAATGAGGACTGTTGCCCATGAGATTTTAGATATCATGAAGCTATCACTTAGAGCTGATGCATACCCAGATGAATTAAGTATGGGTATGCAGCAGAAAGTGGCTTTGGCTAGAGCACTCAGTTCAGGAGTTGGTTTGTTGCTTCTTGATGAGCCTCTAAGCGCTCTTGACGTTAGGGTTAGAACACAGCTCAGATTTGAGCTTCGTAGAATGGTTAAAGAGTTGAAGTTAACGGCGATCCATGTTACACACGATCAGGAAGAAGCTATGTCTATATCGGATAGGTTGATCGTGATGAGGAAAGGCAGTGTGGAACAGGTTGGAACTCCAGTCGAACTCTATTCGAGACCAAAAACTTTATTTGTCGCAAAGTTCATCGGGGGAGAGTGCAACTTCATAGAAGGAGTCGTAGACAATATAAAGCAACGTTATTCAAAAGTCAAATTAAAAGGTGAAGTAACAATAAAGACGAGGGATATCTCCAAGTCAAGCGGAGAAAGGGTGGTAGCGGCCGTTAAGCCTGAGCACGTCCTTCTACTGAACGACGATGAGAAAGAAGGAATTCCTGGTCGAATCATGGCTTTCGGGTATCTTGGCGATATAACGCACTTCGAGATAGAGCTTGTAAATGGAGAATATCTGATATCAAAGGCTCCAAAAAAGTATATTCGACGTTTTAAGCGTGGAGACTCATTAAAAGTCCATATAAAGCCTGAGAATGTATTACTTTTTCCTTATCCTGAGGAAGGATTGGTTAAGGCGACAGAGATTGAGTAAAAAGCTATCTAGATGGTATAAGAAGCGCCGAGAAGAAAAAGCAAAGGAGATGATAAGAGAACACATGGCTCTTGTTGTTACAATCGCTGATGAATTCTTGAAGGCTATTAAAAACGCTGTTAAGGGAGACAGGAGGGAGGTGAGAAAAAGCCATCGGGTAATATCGATGACAGAGAAAGAGGCCGATGTCATGCGTAAGAAAATAATAGACGAGTTGGCTAGAGGTGAACTAGCTCCCACCGATCGAGCAGATCTCATGCGTCTCGCTCGAAGAGTGGATTGGACTGCAGACGGAATACATGAATCTAGCAGAATTTTAGTGGTTATGTTGCCTAAGATCGAAGAGGTCTGGAGCTTGTCCACACCATTAAAAGATCTCTGTGTAAAAATGGCAGCGTTGTCACTAGAGTCGTCAAAACATTTGTTGGAAAGTGTAAATAAGATGATGATAGGCGATGTTGAGAAGATGCTAAACCTTTCGGATCAAGTTGAACGTATCGAGGAAGACGTCGATAGTCTATATGAAGAAGCCCGGAAAGAATTTCTAAAATTGAACCAGACTAAGATCGCTCCCGGGATTATGGTCATATTCAGCCAGTTTCTTGACCATTTGGAAAATACGTCTGATCGACAAGAACACGTCTGCGATCAGATCAGAGCGATCGCTGTAGGTATGATTAGTCGCCCAAAGCGCCGATAATAAACATATACTTAGCGCTCTTTAAGAGGATAAAGTAACGCCCTTACGTAAGACCCTTCCAGCTAGGGCCTTTATGTGTTCGCCGTTATCCACTGTCACCACACCATTCACGATAACGTATCTAATTCCCTCAGGGTATTGTTGCGGAACCTCAAACGTAGCTCTATCTATTACTGACTGAGGGTCGAAGATGGTGATGTCTGCGTACATGCCTTCGGCGATGAGGCCTCTGTCTGCTAGGCCGAGTCTCTGAGCCGGCAGCGACGTCATCTTCCTCACGGCTTCCTCCAGTGTCAGAACCCTCTCTTCCCTGACATATCGGCCGAGGACCCTGGCAAAGGATCCGTAGAGCCTGGGATGGGGTTTTCCCAGGATGAGTCCGTCAGTGCAGACGTTGACAGCAGGGTGACGCATGATGGTTCTCACATCTTCCTCACTCATATGGAAGATCACCATGGAGGCGACGGCATCCTCTTCGATGAGGAGGTCGAAGAGAGCTTCAGCTGTGTCTACGCCCCTCATCTGGGCGATCTCCTCCAGACTCTTTCCTTCTAGGTCCTTGTTCTTCCTGCAGTAGGAGACCCTTACGTTCCCCCATCCGATGTCTCTCATCCCTCCCTCCCAACCCGGAAGCCCTGTCTCTAACTCCCTCTTAATGCGTTGTCGGAGCTCTGGCTTCCTGAGCCTCTCTAGAAGCTTCTCATTACCCCCCTCCAAAACCCAGGGCGGCAGTAGGGATGTCAAGGTGCTGCTTCCGGCCTTGTATGGGTACTGATCGGCTGTGACGTCCATCGTCCTACTCCTGGCCCCATCGATCATATCAAGTGCTTCCTTAGACTTACCCCAGTTGGCCCGACCACGGGACTTCAAGTGGGAGATGTGGATAGGTATGCCTGATGCCTCACCTATCTCAAGAGCCTCATGTATAGACTCTAGGAGGGTGTCGCCTTCTCCTCGAATGTGGGTAACATAGCTCCCTTTATACCGGGCTGCGACTCTGCAGAGCTCTATCAGCTCCTTCTTGTCTGCGTACATGCTGAGGGGGTAGATCAGACCAGAGGANNCCTGTTCTCGAAGCCCACCGCGGCCAGCCTAACGGTTCCGTTACCCACATAGGAGGCTAGGTTGATGGAGATGCCTCTGTTCTCCAGCATCTCAAAGTACTCTCCTAGTGTAGACCAACTCCACCTCGACTTAGTTTCCCCCTCGATTCCGGCTAGAAATCTCACCAACATCTCCACCGTGTCCTCTGAGGTGGGGGCGATGGAGAATCCATCCACGCCGATCACCTCTGTTGTCACACCCTGCGTGATCTTAGGCTCGGCTTGAGGGTTCTCTATGAGCTTCAGAGCGGAGTGGGCGTGGCTGTCGATGAATCCTGGGGTCACTACAAATCTCTTGGCTTCGATCGCTCTCTGGGCTGAAGCGGAGGAGAGGTCTCCGACCACTGCGATCCTCTCACCTCTTATTCCTACGTCTCCCTTGAACCAGGGGTTTCCCGCGCCACTGATAATTTTGCCGTTCCTTATGACGAGATCGAGCTCCAATTTGATCACACCACGTAGATGCAGCTAAATATTTAAGGTGTTGAAAAACCAACTCATTTCCAGTGTTGATTTATCTTATGTGTTGGGCTGCATCAAAACTATTCAAGATGTCCGTAATCCGCTTTATAGATGGGATGGTTTAACTCGATTACTTCAAATATTTTTGCGTATGAGTACTAGCCTATGGTATTATGGAAGGTGAGGAGGACGAAGGGAGAGAATCATCCACCTTTCTTCTATGGGTGGGTGATCGTAGCCGCCGCCTTCGTCGCTAACACCACATGGGGCATACTCTTCTCCTATGGGGTTTTTTTCAAGCCTCTTGTCATCGAGTTCGGTTGGTCCAACACTGCGGCGTCGCTGGCTTTCTCCATCCAAGCCGTTTTCAATAGCCTATCCGTCATCCTCATGGGCCAGATGTCTGATAAATACGGGCCCAGGGCAACGACGGCTCTGGGCGCCTCCTTGACGGGACTGGGTATGGCCCTCTGCAGCCAGATCACGGACATATGGCATCTCTACCTCTTCTGGGGAGTAATAATGGGCCTGGGTTCCGGCGCCTTTTTTATACCCTTGGCCGCTACTACCACCAGGTGGTTTGTTAAGAAGAGGGGTTTGGCCGTAGGCATCCTAGCAGCTGGCATCGGTGTTGGAACCCTCATCCTAGCCCCCATCACCGACCTCATCATCGCCACCCGTGGTTGGAGAGCGACCTTTCTCATCGAGGGCAGCACCTACTTCACTATCCTTCTTCTAACAGCAGTGTTTCTGAGGCGTAGCCCTGAGGAGATGGGGCTGAAGCCCTATGGAGAGGAAGTGGGAGGCGTCGCTACCTTAAAGTTATCGTCGCCTGTTGCGTCCTGGAGATCAAAGGTCTGGGAGCTGGTGAGGACGAGATCTTTCTGGATGATGTACATCATGTATCTCTCAGGAACCCTTGGGCAGACAATGGTAGCTGTGCATATGGTTCCCTACGCGATCGACGTGGCGATTCCGAGTGACACAGCGGCTGGAGCGTTTGGCGTAATCGGCTTCGTCAGCATCTTCGGGAAGGTCATGATGGGAAGCCTTTCAGATAAGGTAGGAAGGTTAAGAACCCTTGCAATCTGTTATTTGTTCCAGGCGGTCGCCATGTTCTGGATGGCGGGGCTTAGAGGGACCTGGATGCTCTACGTCTTTGCCCTCCTCTATGGGGTCTCATACGGTGGATGGGTGCCTCAGTATCCTCCCTTGATAGGAGAGTTATATGGGCTGAGGCACGCAGGAGCCTTCCTCGGCATCCTTTACACGGCCTACGGGGCGGGTGGCATAATCGGACCGATGATGGGAGGATATGTCTCTGACGTCTTCGGGAGTTATAGCTGGGCCTTTCTCACAAGCTCGATCATCTACATATCAGCATTATGTGTCTCCATCACCATGAGGCCGCAGAGAAGCTCAAGACACCGCGATAATCATTAAAAAATATACAGATTCTACCATGCCTTAGTTAGGACCTTGAATCATTCTTGATAGGCCTGCCGGAGCAGCTTGATGGGGAAGATGACATTGACGCCGCTGCCATGTTCTATCTGAAGCTTGCAGGTCTCACAGTCGGTCAACACCGTCTCAGCGCCTGACTTCCTCACCTCCTCGAAGAGCTCCTCACCGATCTCCATTGATTGATCATAGTAATCCTTCTTGAAGCCGAAGGAGCCAGCTAGGCCACAGCAACCTGTTTCCAGCACTCTGACATCCAGCCCCAGAACCTTCCTTAGCAACTCTACCAAAGGTAGACCTTTGCCTAAAGCCTTAAGGTGGCAAGGCGCGTGGTAGGCGTAAACTCCTTCGATCTCCTCGAATCCGGTGTCCAACTCGCCTCTCTCATATAGCTCTAAGAGGAACTCACCGATCTCATAGGTGTTCTCGGCCACGATCCTAGCTTCGTCGCTGTCTAGAAGGTCTAGATACTCGTCTCTCAAAGCTAGGGCGGCGCTCGGAGAGCTGCAAACGATCTTCACTCCATCTTTGACCACTTCTGCCAGACTCTTGACATTGCGCTCTGCGATCTTTCTAGCTCGGTCCAGACTGCCATAGGTGATGGCCGGAAGGCCACTACCTATCTGATCGGGCACAACAACCTCGAAGTCATTTCGCTCCAGAACCTCAACAACAGCTCTGCCTAAGTCAGGGTCGTTATAATTGGCGTAGGTATCCACGAAATAGGCCACCCTCCGCGAGGACTCTGATCTTCTGGAATATCCAGCGGTCTTGTGTCGCTCAAACCACTTTGTAAAGGTCTCTCCGTGGAACTCGGGTATGGATCTCCTCCTGTCGACGCCCACAATCCTCTCCGCCAGAGCTCTGAATGTCCGATTCTTCAGGACAGAGTTGGAGAGGGATGCCAGAAGGCTGCCCATCCGAGCATAAGAGTCTATGTTCACAAGGAAGTTGTTCTTCCTCTCCTGTCCCTTCTCTGAGACGTATCGGGCCTTTGTCTCTAACATCAGCTTGGGGACGTTGACCTCGGAGGGGCACTCGACGAGACACGACTTGCAGTTCAAGCAGGTGAAGAGGAGGTCTCTGATCTCCTCTGATCGGAGAGTATCTAATCCAAGCCTGCCTTTTATGATCGACCTGAGAAGGTTGCCCCTGCCCCTGGGCGACATCGCCTCGTCCAAGGTTACCTTGAATACGGGGCACATGGTGGTAGTCTTCACCTGAGTCCTACACTTCCCACACCCGTGGCAGCGCTCTACCTCTCTTATGAAGGCCTCATCGCTGAAGAGGAGGGAGCCTCTGGCGGCGTCCTCCACGACCTTGTAGTCTCCGCCGAACCTCAGGTTCTTGGTCATTAGATGTTCCTCCTCGCTCACGACCTTCCCCGGGTTAAGTATTCCCTTGGGGTCGAATACCTCCTTTATCTCCCGGAATAAGTCGAATAGGTCACCGTAGACCGTCCTCACGAACTGAGTTCTGACTAACCCGTCGCCGTGCTCCCCACTGATCGTACCCCTCAACCTCAATATCAGGTCGGAGACTTCCTGGGCAACCCTCTCCATCTTCTCAACATCAGAGCTGTCCTTGGGGTTGAGGAGGGGTCTGGCGTGAAGGTTTCCGTGGCCAGCGTGGCCGTAGATAACCGTGTCCACCCCGTATTTATCCAGGATCTTGTAGAACTCCCTTATGTATGTGGCCAGCACCGAAGGGTCTACGACCGTGTCCTCTACGAAGGCGAGTGCTTGCCTCTGACCTTTGATATTGTAGAGGAGAGGTAGGACCGACTTCCTGATCTCCCATATCTTCACCTGATCCGAGGGGTCATAGTAGTCCTCGGTCTGAATGGCCAAGCCGAGTTCATCTACGACTCTGGCCTTCATAGCCTCGATTCCCGTCTTGATTTCCTCTTTTGTGGCTCCGTCGAACTCGACGAGTAGGACGACATCCACCTCGTCGGGGAATCGCTGCCTCATCTCCGGGTAGCTGTCCTTGATAAGGTCGAGGCACTTGCGGTCCATGATCTCGATGGCCGCAGGTCTAAAATTGAGGATCTCACCCGCCGCCCTACACGCTTTTTCTAACTCGTCGAAGTGTAGGAGCGTGGAGGCCTTCTCCTTGGGGAGGTCTATAATCCTTAGCTTCGCCTCCACCACGATCCCTAGAGTACCCTCTGAGGAGACCAAGAGCTTAGCCAAGTCGATTATCTCATCCTCGATAGTTCTCTCAACCCTGTATCCACAGCAGTTCTTCTCAACATTGGGGTTCTTCTCGACGATGAGCTCTCTGTTTTCCTTCAACAGCTCTCTCACGCGCTTATAAATAGAGGCCTCGAGGGTCTCCGATGTTATGATCTCCCTGTATTCGTCTCCGTCTAGCTTTAGGGGCTTGGTGACTATCTGCTCCCCGTTGGATAGAGCTGCTTCGAGGGAAATCACGTAGTCGATGGTGCACCCGTACTTAACGGAGTGGGATCCGCTGGAGTTGTTTGCGATCATGCCGCCCAAGGAGCAGTAGTCGCCGCTGGAAGGGTCCGGCGGAAAATATTTGCCGTGTTTTATCAGCTCCTTGTTTAAGCTGCCCAGAGTCAACCCCGGTTCGACTCTAACGTAACCCTCCTCCTCGTTGACCTCGAGGATCCTGTTCATGTACTTGGTGAAATCGATCACTATGCCAGGACCCAGGGATTGACCCGCCAGCCCACAGCCTCCTCCCCTGGGGTGCAGGGGTATACCATGCTCAAAAGCATATTTGACAAGAGCGATTACATCATCCTTATCTTTAGGTAAAACAACTACAAGCGGCTCTATTTCATAGTTGCTGGCGTCGGTGCTGTACAGCGCCCTACTCACATCGTCGGAGAGGACCTCACCTCTGATCATTTTCCTAAGGTCGCCCGCCGCCTGAGCATCGCTCATGTCGAATCACTTGTTATGATGTATGTTGAGAATCTCCCCTCATGAAATATTAAAGTTAAAAGATAAATATTAAATATTTAGATAAATAATTAAATATTTAATGTATGGATATTGTGGTTGTATTTCTCTAAGCTACCACTTTTTGAGATTACTGGGTGAAGAGAGATAATGGTCAGAGTAAGGGTTAGGGTCTTCGCCTCACTGAGAGAGAGGCTCGGATGGAAGGAGAAGGAAGTCGAGGTCGAGGCAGCTACGGTGGAGGGGTTGCTAAAAAAGATCGAAGACGAAAGCGGGGCAGGACATCACATCATAATACATGAGGGGGGGCTCAGCCCTCATTATAGGGTGTTTCTCAACGATAAAGATATAGGCTCCTTAAATGGTTTGGAGACTAGAATCCGGAGTGGTGACTCCGTCCTCATCTTCCCACCTATATCAGGAGGCTGTTTTGGAATAAAACGAATCGGCATTCAAAACACAGGAAAATGATTTCTATATCGAGAGTGGAGAAGCTGCAAACATGGGTTTGCGAAGATTAACCCCTTACTTAAGTATGGAAGATTGGATAAGATTCTTTCAAAAAGCCAGATCTACGTGATCATATGTTTCCTCTCTACGATCAAAATCCCACCAGGACGAGGCCTTACGTGACTTGGTCTCTGATTGTCATCAACGTGGCGGTCTTCCTTTGGCAGCTCTCCAGGGGCCTTGCCATGGAAATCGTCCTTGAGTACGGTGAGATCCCGGCCTTGATTCTTAGGGGTGAGAGACTGCACACGATGTTCACCTCCATGTTCCTCCACGGAGACTTCTTCCACATAGCTGGAAACATGCTCTACCTATACATCTTCGGAGATAACGTTGAAGACAGATTTGGCCACGTCGGTTTCCTCATCCTCTACATTATCTTCGGGCTGGCAGGAGGAATCATCCACTCTGCTCTTATGGTTCTCTATGGAGAATTAAACGCCCTCATCCCAGCCATAGGCGCCTCGGGAGCCATCTCAGGAGTACTGGGAGCCTACATTCTCCTCTTCCCCAGGGCCAAGATCGTGAGCGTCATCCTCGCCTTCTATCTTATCAGGATAGCCAAGGTGCCTGCCCTCCTTTTCATAGGGTTCTGGTTTGTCCTCCAGTTCCTCTACGGGGTTGGAGGAGGCTTGGGGGGAGTGGCGTACTGGGCCCACATAGGAGGCTTCGCCACCGGCTTCTTAGCCGCTGGCCTATACAGATCTATTGGTCGAAGATATTCCATAAAATATTATTAAGAATCCCTGGACATTCTATTGATGATACCTCATGGAAGAGAAGCCGAGGCCCATCGACGAGATCATGGCAGAGATGATGAGACAGTACGATAGGAACCCTCTGAAATGGGGTATATCAATAAGCAGAGGCCGGGGCGGCTACGGCGATATCTTCATACTGAGCCCCGAAGGTGAGCTCTGGCAGATAAAGATCGACAGCGTATACAAGCCGCAACCTCTTGGAATGGGTATGAAGGTGGGCGGTATTGAAGACTCCGAGAAGGTCATCAGCAGGAAGATTCCCTCTTATGGGTTCAGACCCATTTCCAGGACCCACATGAACGACCTAAAAGAGAAAATTCTCCAACACAAACCTATGGATAGAACAATAAAGGAGATCCTCTCAAAAAAACCTGCCCCCCTCAGCGAGATCGGCGGCGCTGGCGTCATACACGGACCCATCACCCTCTCTGATCACAGCGGATACCTTTCAGGGAGGCAGATGGAGTTGGACCTCAAGCTGAAGAAAAGCCTAGACAGGCTATTGTATGAGAAGGGGATAGGCGGCATATACGTCTAAGTAACCAAATATTCCTCTTCAAAAACATATTCAGGTCTTCTCAAAGATTGATGGCGCCGCCGGACGGATTTTCGGACCCTTAGTCTCTCGGACCGTCGACCTGCGGGTTAACAGCTTCAGCCCTCAGAGCAAATTCTCACTGAGGTCCGCCGCTCTACCATCTGAGCTACGGCGGCACCATAAATCCATATTCTTTATTGTTTTTAACCTTTTTTGGAGAGACCTCTGAGTCTAATCCCAAGTAAAAAGGTAGTTAAGGAGTTAGAGAGGGAAGATAAGATCGAAACGGTTTTGTTTACTCCCTGACTTTAACTCCCACGATGAACAGGCCTATAAGGATCTGAGCGATCCCCACCACACTGAAGAAGGTTCTGTGGGGATCTAGCACCGTGGGGGAGCTGAGATTCTGGTAGAGGAATATCACTCCCATGAAAAGGAGTAGGAACCCCAACAGCTTTAGTAGTTGCTCCAGCCTCGATATCTTCCTCAGCATTTCCCAGCACCTAAAATGTGGAAGGGTCTATTTACTTTTTTTCCTAGGCTTCGAGGAGCTGACGGCCTTCATCTTCTCTTTCAGGTATTTGTCTACGATGAAGGTGAGGCCGTATCGACTGAAGGCCTCTAACTCGGCCTTCTTCTTAATTTCTAGAAACTTCTTGATCTCTCTCTTCCAGAACTTCCCCCCATACCTGGGGTCTCGAAGTAGCTCCCTCAGCCGTTTCAGGTCGCGGTCTGTCAACTTCTCAGAGGGTAGGTCATAACGGACCAGATCAGTGGCCCACACACCGATCCACTGGGCCTCGGGTGTCGTAAGGCCCGAGATATGGGCGGCGTTGGCTGACCCGTATATGATGACACCTGAGACATGTAGCCCCCATGGGTCTCCGTCCGTGAGAATATAGATGGGAAGCCCTAGTTCTTGGTTGAGCCGCCTGATGAGATAACGGGCAGCCCTTGGAGCTTGGCCTACTGTTGAAATTAATATGGCCTTGTATTTCGACGGCACATCCTCTTCTACGAAGCGTGTGAAGATGGCGCCCTTCTCGATGACAAATACTCTCTTGGCTGAAGATTCCACTAACTCGGCGGTGCGGAGGGCGTGGCCTATCATTACTCCGTCAGGGTGATAGGTGAGGTTCACCCTTTTCCCCTCGTATCCCGGAACCGTGTACTCTATAGTTAGGTCTCCGAAGATGCTGGCACGCTCCTCGGGGACGATGTTGAACTCTTCCCTAGGCCTACTGAACACAGCCTCCATGTCCGTGATAGAGTCGTCGGACTCCTTCTGGTCCTTGAAGGGTACACCGAAGGCCTGTGAGGAGTAGTACACGTCTCTGAGGGTGCTGGTTCTACCCTCCTTCAGAAGCTCTCGAGCGAAGTAGGCCACCCATGTGAACTGAGTCATCGGTCTCAGGTGGGTTATGTTCGCCGCCGTCCTCGTCAAGGCCTTTTCCCCCAGGAGGTAGGCTCTCTCAGCCTCGTTATATCTGATGTTTCTAACACTGCGGCTGGGGATGCGGAGCGTAGGAAACCTCTCTAGCTCTAAGTCGTCATAGACTTTCTTGCCAAGATCCTTAAGGCTGTGGAGAACCTCTTCCTTTTTCTCCTTGGCTGTATCTATCCCTCTAACCATCTCGTATACCTCATGATGAACATCATTCAATTAGCTGTTGATGATTAAGCAATCATTCTCTAAATTATCTCGGTTCTCTATCCCTTGATTTCCTCATCACCTTCTCGATGAGAGGCTCTATGTTGGGAGCCGGATCCTTACCGGCAAGCTTGGCTGAGAACTCAGCGATCTTTGGCAGGTACTTGTGATAGACTCCGATCCTCCTACCCATGACCTTCCTTCTCTCCACCTTTCCGGCGTAGGTCGAGAGCCTCCTCAGGAGAAACCTCACGGCGGCCCTCACCTCCCTCTCCACCTCGGGGACATCTGCGATAAACTCCTTCCCCAGGCTTCTGAAAGGAATCTTGGTGGAACATATGTGGATGAAGAAGGCCAGAGGACCTTCAGTGGGCCTTTTATAATAGTTCCAGTTGATGTCCTCGATGACCTTTAGGGAGACATCGCTCCCCTCGTCGAAGAGAAGAGGAATCTTGTTCGCATATCTGTGGAGGATGAATCCGCCGGCGGNNCCCGAGTAAGACATGGAGGGGCGGCTTATTACTTCCAGGAAGTCTCCTTCTTCGAGGCCGTACTCCTTCCTTATTCCCTCACGAAAGAATTCGACGCTGATGGGTGAGAGTACGTCAGGGCGCGGAGGCAGAAAATCATCAAAGGTTCTCAGGGCCTTGGAGAGTTGAACTACATCCTCTATAGTCAGCCTTGAGAGTCTTCTGGTGGATCTCAGGTTCGCGTATTTGAGGAACTTCTCAGCAATCCTCTCCCCAACTCGGTGGAAGTGCCTGCACATGAACTCCTTCAAGGGCGTCTGAGAATCGGCTTGTTTGACGATCCTCTTCAGCGTCTCAACATCTATACCGTGGGGATGAGGCTTTGTCTCCCTAGGGGGGAAGGGAACCTCTGCTATCGTCCTACGGAAGTAGAAGAGCCCCCCTTTGGGGTCTACAAAGGTCAGCTCTGCGTATGGTGCAACCACCGCCGTCTGCTTCAAGTAGGATATGATCTTTTTGGAGATCCTGGGGTAGTTCCCCATGAGGCTGAACTCAACTATTGTTCCATGCCATCTCGTTGGGTTCTCAGTGCTCATTCTCTCGATGATCTGAGGTCTGTTCCTCTCGATGTCGATGAGGAAGACATAGGAATATATCTTATTTCCACCCGTTGACGAGCTGACGTGGATGGGTCTATGGGTGGTCATCTGCCCATAGAGGAGGGCAAGGGTTCCGCCGAGTCCAAAGGTGCCCCGGCTCTGTCTGAGGACGTACTTAGAGCTGTAGAAGACGCGTCCGAAGGCGTTGAGGATCTCGCCGTGGGGGATACCTGAACCTCTGTCATGAACCCTCAGTCTATAGATCCCGGTGCTAGCGGCTTTCTCTTCATGGACTATGTTGGCGTAGATGTGTGGAGGGATTCTGTGGAGCTCGCAGGCGTCTAGAGAGTTCTCTATGAGCTCCCTGAAGGCCGAGAAAAGGGCTCTGCTAGGGTTGGTGAAGCCCGCTATCTCTCTGTTTCTGTAGAAAAATTCTGAGGGGCTCAGCTCGGCAAACTTTTCTGTTCTCCTCGACATGGCTACTCCCACATATCCATCTTCTCCATCTTCTTCTTCCTTCTCTCAGCGAAGAGGTAGTTGTACACGGATTTGTGGGGGGAACCAGAGACGAGCATCTTCACCGCCTCGCTCGCCACAACTATCCCCTCATAGGAGCCTATCATACCGATGAAGTGGCGATATATTGAGAGGTCGACGGAGGCTGTTTCCTCGATCACCCTCCTCGTCCTCCCCTCCTCGCCGATGATCCTGCCCTTAACCCTAGAGATGGCCTTATCCGATTTCCCCACGTAGGCCGTGAGGTCTATGACGTGGAGGCTATAGTCGTCGCTAAGAAGTCTCTCGGCTCTTTCCGGTGAAAAGCCGTATTCTATGGCTCTGATGATATCAATGGCCTTCATGAACTTGTCGACCTTGGACTCAGTCTCCTGTACGGTGACCTGGCCTGAGGCACTGTCGACAATTATCATAACCCCCAAAATCTCCTCTAGCCTCTTCTTCACAGCCCCCTTTTTCCCTATCAATGCCCCTATCCTATCCCTAAATACGACCGTGGAGTATGGCTTGCTCAAGGAATCACTTCCCCTTCACCCATCTGATTCCTGTCTCCAGATCGCAGACCTCTACGCCTCTCTTCGCGAAGAATTTGAGTATATTCGAGATGTCTCTGACCAAGAACTCCTCCGCCTGTGGATGTCCTAAGACGACAGACTGGGCGAAGTCGAAGAGAATTGGCTTTCTATCAAAGTAGAATATATTGAACTCACTGAAGTCTGCATGGACTAACCCCGCCCATCGATAGAGCCTTCTCATTTGGTTCATCACCTGCCTGAAGATCCATGGGCTTAGACTGCTTCTCTCCCTGAGGGTTGGAGCCGGAGTAAAGTCTCTCCCGATGAACTTCATCACAAGGACGTTACCCTCCTGACCCAGTGGCCTAGGCACATTCACGCCGCACTCATGGGCTTTCAGGAGGTTTTTATATTCTTTGGAGGCCCAGGCATAGATCAGCTTGTAGGCTCTTGTGCTCACCCCTTTGAATCGTGGATCACCTACAATATACTTAAGCCGTCCTCTCTTGAACTCCGCCGTACTCGTCAGATAGATCTTTACGGCGACGTGCTCTCCTCCTGGTGTCTCGGCAGCGTAGATTCTAGCTTCCTTTCCAGAGGCGATGATGCCATGTAACAAATCTATTATGCCTTCGTTCAGCATCTTGTAGAGGATGAAGAGGGTCCTTCTATCGAAGACCTCTTCGAGAGTCTTGTATTCATCCGAGATCTTTCTGAGCATACGTTGCTCTCTCTCAGATGCGGCTTCTCTTCTTCCCAGCTTCTTCAGTACCCTGCTGGGTTCTTCCCGTTCCTCCGGGACCTCCATGAACACCTCACGTTACAGAGTGAATAGGGTTAAACCGACTAAAAAGTCGTCGTCCTTAGAGGTCGATGACCTAGAAGTTATCGGGTTTGCATATGATCCTTCTTACCTTTAAATCGAAGAAGTTGTTGGAATGGGCGGGCTTGATGTGGAGGGCCGTGTCGGCGCCACGGCTGGTTCCGCCGATCGCCAAGACATCTTCATCCATAGGTATTAACCCGGCGTCCGCCGCCATGACGGTGATCTCCACGGTCACTTTAGTCCCCTCCCCTAGAAGCTTAAGGGTTAAAGCTATGATCTCGACAGGCGGATAGGTATTAAGCCTGTTTCTTATAGATCTTTCAACCCCTGAGAGGGCATGAGTTGTCGTCAGAACCTTCGCTCCATTCGCCTCGATTTTTTCCCGGGTCTCTGGTGGCACCTCTTGATGGCCTGGCTTCCTATGTCCTGTCTTATGGGTGACTACAACCAGGTTAAAGTCTTTGAAGAGTTCTGAGGCAAGAATGCCTGTGCGTCCAGTAGTTGTTGCCACTACGACGTTGGCGATACCGTTCTCCTTTACGTATTTAAGGGTTGTCTCCAAAGTAGTCTCGGTGCAATCTATCCCAGGCCTCTCAAAATAGGTCGTTAAATGCTTTGACAGCGTCATTTATATCTCCTCTATATGGCTATGTAAGACTCTCTATTTATTGAGGAAGGCCAAGGCTCTCGAGGGAAATGGGAACGACCCCGTATATAATAAGTTAAGTCTAAAAGTGATCTTAGAGGCTTTAGAATTTTCGGTTGGTTATGCGAACATCCAGTCAGAGAGGTAGCCGTTTGTTCTTAACCACTCTCTCTGCGCCGCGGTGTACCTACCCACGATGTCTCCTCGGGTGTCGTCTTGAACGCCCCAGAGCTCGATGAGGACGGCGTCGCCGAGTCTGATCCACACTCTTCTCCGGAGCTTTCCTTTTATCCTGCACGTTCTCATGCGTCTATCTGTGCAGAAGGCTAGAGCCCGGTCGTTTCCGAGAAGCTTCTTCACTATGCCAAGTAATTGTCCAGGACCCGGTAAGGGTGTATCCTTCAACTCCTTCTCGGTTAAGACCTTCCTCTTACCCATCGAATTATGCTCCTTGTAATGGGAGTCTCTCCATTAAAGCTTCGCTTTGATTCCTTATAAAAACGATAAACTCGGAAAAAAACATGCGATGGTATCTGAAGAGAATGGATGATGAAACGTATAAAACATATGAGTGTGGGCAGAGCTGATTAGATGAAAGAGTGTGAGGTCACATTTTGATGTAGATGGCGCAGGGGACCCCTTTTATCTCACTCACCCCCTCAGGGTGGACGTATCCCGCCTCAATGGCCTTGTCGATGGCTCGTCTCCCATAGAGGTTGATGGAGTCGCTTCGATCGAAGAACACAGATAGCTGCTTCTCAAGGCACATCAAGTCCACTTTCCTCTTGTAGAAGGTGGACTTCTTGCTCTCAATGAGATCTTGGTCGAAGACGAAGAGGAAGGTCCTATCCGCGTGTCGTCTTATCTGGATATAGAATTTAAGATCCTCCCTAGCCTCCGCCTCTGACTCGCGTGCCTCTTTTCCATCACTCAAATCAAATCAAGAACATACTTCCATTACTTAAGTTAAGGTTTAAGGAAAATAGGACTCCTCGCCAAGTCGATAAAGCATATCATATCGCTTTTACAGAGGTCTCTGTGCCGCAGATCTCGCATTTTATGGTGAGCATCCGCCTCTTCCTAATCAATTGGGTGTCCGGACCTTTACAAGTGGGGCAGATGACATAGTTGTTGACGAACTTACTTATGACTGCTCCAAGGCTTCTTTGGTCAATTCTCGCCTGGATGATCAGCCTTGGTTCATCATAGGTTATGGGGGCTGCCAGCTCCTTGCCCAAGAAGGACATCATTATCTTCACAGGCCTCCTGAGGGACTCCGCTATCTTCTTAAAGTTGAGGAGGATGGTTCTCCTTCTCTCCCAAATCACGTCGGGACTCGGTACGGTGAATCTTTCGCTAGTCTTGGACTTCTCTGGAAGTCTCTCGATCAGCTCGTCGAGCATCGCCAGATATTTATCCTCATCCATCTAGGTGAACACCACATTGTAATATCTTTTGAAGAGGTTAAAACCTTTTTCAGCGATAACGACTTCGTTTTTGGGAGGCGAATACTTTGACGATTGGACTGATATGCGGCAGCGGCATCGAGGAATTCATAGAGGGTGAAGAGAGAAGCACAATGAGGACGCCTTATGGAGATGTGTATTTGATACATGGTGAGATGGGAGGAGTGAAAGTCACATTGATACCTAGACACGGCCTTAAACATGAGAAGCCACCCCATAGGGTTAACTACAGAGGCAATGTCTATGCGTTAAGGGCGAACATGATCGAAAAGGCCATCGGCATAAGCGCGGTGGGCTCTTTGAATCTCTTCTTCAGACCCGGAGACCTAATCGTGATAGATCAGTTCATCGACTTCACGAAAGGAAGGGCCACCACCTTCTACGAGAACGAGGCGGTGCACGTAGATGCTACAGAGCCCTACTGTCCCACAATTAGAAGGATTTTACACACTAGCGGGAAGCGGCTAGCCCTCCGCATCTATGACCATGGAACCTACATCTGCACAGAGGGACCCCGCTTCGAGACCAAAGCTGAGATCAGGCTCTTTAATCTACTGGGGGCAGACGTAGTAGGTATGACGAATATACCCGAAGTGGTTCTGGCCAGAGAGATGGGCCTCTGCTATGCTACTCTATGCGTGGTCACCAACTGGGCGGCTGGAATCCAAGAGAGAGTGTCCATGGAAGAGGTCTGTGTACTTATGGATCAGAAAAAAGAGGACGTCAAGGCCCTACTGGGAGAGGCGCTCCCAAGAATCGATGAGGCAGAGAGATGTCCAGGCTGCCTCGAAATGGATGCCAAAGCCGAAAGGTGGATAAAGGAACTCAAGGCCCACCAGGATACCAAACCGCTTCATAATAATCAGGAAACTATAAGAGGGAAACAATGAATTCTGACATTTTGAGTATTAGTTTTCGGTATGGAGGAAAACCACGTGAAAAGCAAAATTAAGCACCCAGAGCTTGCCGAAGAGGGGGAATCATTGGTTAATTGGGCTGAGGGCCACATGCCCGCCATCAAGGTGGTCGTCAAGGAATATGAAAGGAAGCAACCACTCAAAGGAGTCACCATCAGTGCATGCCTCCACGTAACTAAAGAGACAGGTATCCTTGTTAAAGCCTTGAATCAGTTAGGCGCCGAGGTGGCCCTCGCGGCCTCGAATCCTCTGACCACTCAAGACAGCGTGGCCGCTCACCTCGTCGAGTCAGGCATCAACGTCTTTGCCTGGCGAGGTGAGACATCGCAGGAGTATACCGAGTCTCTATCTCGAATCCTCGACTTTCGACCCCAGATTGTTATCGACGACGGAGGAGATGCACACGTCCAGATACACGAGGGACGCCTCTCCGTCTTGGAGGGAGTGGTCGGTGGCACCGAGGAGACCACCACAGGAGTCAACCGTCTGAAGGCTCTGAGCAGGAGCGAGAGGCTGCGTTACCCTGTCATCGCTGTGAACAACGCGAAAACAAAGATCATCTTCGACAACAAGTATGGGACCGGCCAGAGCACCGTTGACGGAATCATGAGGGCCACTTCTATCCTCTTCGCTGGCAAGACCTTCGTGGTCTGTGGCTACGGCTGGGTGGGAAGAGGCATCGCTAAGAGGGCGAGAGGGATGGGTGCAAATGTGATAATCACAGAGGTTGACCCTCTCAGAGCGCTGGAGGCTCATGTAGAAGGGTTCAGGGTTATGCCCTTGAAGGAAGCCTCGAGATTGGGAGACCTTTTCGTCACGGCGACTGGACAGACCGACGTTATCCGAAAAGAGCACCTCGAGGTGATGAGGGACGGTGCAATACTTGCGAATAGTGGACACTTCAACGTTGAGATCGCCATAGCCGAGTTGGAGGAGCTGAGTAGAGGAAAGAAGAGAATAAGGGACCATGTGGAGGAGTACTCCCTAAAGGATGGGAGAAAGCTACATCTGCTCACTGAAGGGAGGCTCGTGAATCTTGCCGCTGCTGAGGGACATCCATCAGAGGTGATGATGTGCTCCTTTGCCAACCAGCTCTTATCCATTCTGTATATTGTCGATCAAGGTCGTAGACTGGAACCTCGAGTCTACGATGTCCCTACGGAGATAGATGGGAAGGTGGCCGAGTTCACCCTAACAGGGTGGGGAATATCTATCGACAGCTTGACCGAGAAGCAAAAGAGGTACGCTGAGTCGTGGAGGGGCGAGTAACGCTTAATTAGAAGAGCTATATTCCTAGGAACAGTCTCTTGGCCAGAAATTCGGGGAGACCCGCCTTCAAGATCTTCTCAGCCGCTTCGTGGACAGTGTATTCAACCCGGTAGAAGTCAATGTGTAGGCTATCGGTGTCTAAGACCGCGTATGAGAGCCTGGGATCGCCGTCCCTAGGTTGCCCTATGCCTCCAGGGTTGAAAGCAAGGCCTCTATCTCCCACCTTGATTATATAAGGTATGTGGGTGTGGCCTAAGACCAAGACGTCGATGCCTAGGTTTTCAAGGTAGTATTTGAAGAACCAATCGTTTCCCTGTGGATAGATGTACTCTGAGAGAGGGTCTCTGGGGCTTCCATGGTAGACGCCGATCCTCAATCCTCCGGATTCGACGAGGAGGCTCCTAGGGAGGCTCTCCAGATATTTTAAATTTTCCTTCGAGAGGATGCTCCTAGCCCACTGTATCGCAGCAGCAGCGTAGGGATTGAACCAGTGGGTGTCTCCCGTGGCGGCGGCATAGTCGTGGTTGCCCATCACAACCATGGCTCCTATCTCCCCAATTCTCTCTATGACTTCATTAGGATTGGCTCCGTATCCAACTAGGTCTCCTCCGAAAATCATTCTGTCCACTCTCTTCACCTCTTTTTGGGAAAGAAAGGTCTCCAGCGCCTCGAGGTTTCCATGGACATCGGAGAAGAAGCACAGCCTCATTTCAAACTGAAAGGATTCGAGCTCGCTTTAAAGTCTTGATAAGAGAGATCGAGGCATATATAGCGAGGCGTGAGATTAAAATCAGATATAAAAGATTCAAACAATTATTTCTTCGAGTCGAAGGAAGAATAATAAAAATCGGATCGGAGGGCTGAAAGTGGCTAAAAAAACGAATAGAAATGGCAGACCGTATCCATCTCGTCGATCTGTCGTGATGAGTAACAATGGAATGGTGGCCACAAGCCAACCTCTGGCGGCTCAGGCTGGATTACACATGCTACTCCAAGGAGGAAACGCCGTAGACGCCGCTATTGCCACCGCCGCAGCGCTGAATGTGGTGGAGCCCATGTCCACAGGAATAGGAGGTGACGCCTTCGCCCTCGTATACCTGGCGGAGGAAAGGCGGCTGAGGGCCCTCAACGCCAGCGGTAGAGCGCCCTATGCGTTGAACCTCAACTACTTCACAGAGAAGGACTTGAAAGAGATCCCGCTAAAAGGTATGTTACCAGTCACAGTGCCAGGTACCGTGGATGGCTGGTCAACTCTCTTAGAGGAGCACGGGACTATGAGTCTCTCTCAAGTATTGGAGCCGGCTATCGTCTACGCCGAAGATGGTTACCCCGTGACAGAGATAATCAGCCAACAGTGGGAGGACTGTGTCCCCCTCCTTGAAGCACACCCTGCCTCGGCGGAGACCTATTTGATCGATGGTCGTGCACCCTGGCCTGGGGAGGTCTTTAGACAGCCTGATCTGGCTCGGATCCTCCGGCTGATCGCCGAAAAGGGTCGGGGCGTCTTCTATGAGGGGGAGATTGCAGAGGCTATCGTTCGCTTCTCCGAGGAGAACGGCGGTCTACTCAGCCTCAGAGACTTCGAGGAGCATACCTCTACATGGGTGGAGCCTATCTGTACCGACTACCGCGGCTTTAAAGTCTATGAGTGCCCCCCCAATGGTCAGGGGCTGGCGGCCCTTTTAGCCCTGAACATCGTGGAGGGCTTCGATCTCACCTCGATGCGACACGGTTCATCCCAGCATCTTCACCTTCTCATCGAGGCTATGAAGCTAGGCTTCGCCGACGCCTTTGAGTACGTGGCAGACCCCGAGTTCGCCGACATTCCGTTGAAAGGTCTTATCTCCAAGGAGTACGCAGAGACACAAAGAGTGAGGGTAGATTCAAAGAGGGCTGCGGCTGAGGTCGAGGCTGGGATTCCCCCCGATGTGGGTGACACTGTCTACCTCTCGGTGGTTGACGAGAATCGCAACGCTGTCTCCTTCATCAACAGCCTTTTCCAGGGGTTTGGATCAGGAATGGTGGTGGAGGGAACCGGGATCTGCCTCCAGAACAGAGGCGCCCTGTTCTCCCTGGACCATGGACACCGAAACAGGTTGGAGCCTCATAAACGCCCCTATCACACTATCATACCGGCCATGGTCTTCAGCGACGATCAGCTGTTCTTATCCTTCGGGGTTATGGGTGGGATGATGCAGCCCCAAGGACATCTCCAGGTATTAGTTAACGTCTTGGACTTCGACATGGATGCTCAGGCTTCGTTGGACGCACCCCGCTTCAGATGTATATCAGGACGCAAAGTGAGAGTGGAGAGAGGAATAGAAGAACCCGTCAGAACTAAGCTCCGGCAGATGGGGCATGACATCAAAACCTCAGAAGCAACCTTAGAGTTCGGTGGAGGGCAAATAATAATGATCCACCCCGAGAACAACACTCTCTTAGCCGGGTCTGACCCCCGAAAGGACGGCTGCGCAGTGGGCTACTAAAGGCTGATATCTTGGACTATCACATAGGTTGAGTCTGCTTCATTTATGCTGTCGGCTGCAATACCTTGAGGGCGATTTTGATCGCCGCTCTTACATCCCTTCCGTACCTCCTCCACTTCTCTGGAAGTGGCGTCTTTGTGGTGTTTCTCTCATCGACAAGCTGGATGCAAGTCTCACTGATGCCGCTTCTCTTCACGGCATCGAGGGTCTCCTTCCACTTCTCTCCTTTGCCGATCCTTATCCTCGTTGAAGGAGGCTTCACAATCTCAATGATCTTCCGCATCCAATCGACGAGTTGATCGACGTCGTTGGATACGTTTACGTCGATGACCGAGTTCCTGCATAGGGCGGCGACGCCTATGGTGAGTCCAGGATCTACACCGATTACAATCTCTCCACATCTTTTAGGTGTCCTCCCGAGAATGTCTATGGACTCCAGGAGCTCCTCTTCATCGACCTCCTTCCCTACCGGAAGAACATGGACCTCTTCGCAATCCACATCTTTACGGTCGGTTACGATCAAATGGATGAGAGTCTCCTCACATGCCTCTATCGCATCGACGGTTTTTATTCCTCGGGTCTTTAGAAGGAGTCTTATCCGGTCTCTGAGCACTGAATCATCTATGTTTAGGCCGACTGTTCCCTCCTTCAAAGATCCCATGAAAACAATTTATTCAGATCGGACTAATGTATGTTTGCTGGGTTGCGATGGCTGATTCTGACCTGAAAGACGTGATGGAGGAGGTTTTTCTCCGCCCTCTTTCCCCGGATGAGGATTCAGGGAGCCTAGTCTTGATCTACGGCCCGCCAGTCGCGAGAAAGACGGAGTTTTCCCTCCGAATCGCCTTCGAAGCCGCGGGGAGGGGAGCTATCTCACATTATTTTGACATCAATCTATCTCTCACTCCCTACATGTTCGTCTCTCTAACAGAGAAGGAGCGAGAAGTTCCTCTGCGGGTCTATAGGCCTAGGAGCCTTCGTGAGGTGGAAAAGGTTCTTGAGTTTCTCTCCTTCAAGCCTCAGACCTCCTTCCCACAAGCAATAATGCTGAACTCCCTAATGATCCTCAGGAGAACTGCCGCCGTGAGAGACTTTCAAGGAGATCCTCTCTATCTGTTCTCCCTCCTGAAGAAATTTTCTTTAAGTCCTAGGAAACTTGCGGTGGTTGTTGTTGAATCAAACGTGCAAAGACCTCCCTCTCTCTCCCTCTTTGGGGCCATAGGCAGCCTTATAGACCTTGCCGTAAGGATAGATCCACCTAGGGATAAATCGACTTCTCTAACCTTCTATCACACACCCTTTGAAGCTCCTACTCGAAGCTTCAGGGTAAGGAACGTGTCTTTCAGTTTCACCTAAAGCCCTTGAAGACGGATACAACGTACCATATGGCAGCCAAGGCTGAGAAGAATAGGATGAGTCCTGTCAGGAAGGTGGTCATATCGGGACTCGCTCTTTTGATTCCACGGTCCATAAGGTAGATGCTCACGAAGGCGAAGACGTTCAGGAAGAAGAATAGGATGGTCTCGGCAGCCGTCTGGGAGGCTGTACCTTGAGAGAAGATCTGGCCGATATACGCGGGATTTGTCCAAGCCACCAGTCCACCACTGATTAAGAACAGTAAGATCAACATGCTGAGGAAGAGCATTACGTTCTCACGTGAGGCTAGTGTCGACTTCCTCAGCCTCCTCCCGAGGCTGAAGTATAGTGCATCTGAGGCTTTTTCCACCTGCTTTTTTAGCTTCTCATATATTCCCATCTTCTCAGCCTCTGGGGGAAACATATCTCTAATATCAACATTAATCTAACGTAAGGTATATGACACTTAAAAACGATTGACTAAGATGGAGCGAAGGACTGGAGGGTAACGCTTATTAAGTCCCACGAGTGTGAGTTATAGTTAACGGTGGGAGCAATGGGAGGCGACTGTTTTTTCAGAGGCGATGGCGTTTATCGCCCTAAGGAAGACTAGAAACCAAGATAGAAACACCTTCTCCGCCTCATCCAAACCCCCAGAGAACTCTTCTACCCAAATACCTTGGAGCAAGAACAAACTATCAGGCTCTAAGTTAAACAGCGGTCCAGATCCAAGGTATACAAATCTCCATCCAAAAAAACGGAGAAGGATATTCCGAACCCTATTTGAAACGATCGAGGGGAAACGAGATGCGGAGATATAAGGCAGCTATTCTCGGCGGAACCGGAATCGTTGGCCAAAGGTTTGTCGAGATACTAACAAGCCATCCTTGGTTCGAGGTGTCAACGATCACTGGGTATCGATCGGTAGGAAAAAACTATGGAAATGCTGTTAACTGGCTTTTGGAGTCTGATCTACCCCAAGAGACGAGAGAGATCGAGATCATCCCGACAAACCCTATGAACTCCGATGTGGACATAGTCTTCTCGGCCCTTCCCTCAGACTCCGCAAGGGACTTAGAACCTAAGCTGGCAGAGGCCGGGCTGCCTGTGGTTAGCAATGCTAGCGCCTTCCGGATGGAGAAGGATGTACCCCTCATCATTCCCGAAGTTAACCCAGACCACGTTGCCCTGATTGATGTTCAACGCAGAGAAAGGGGCTGGGACGGGTTCATAGCCACCGACCCCAATTGTGCTACAGTTAACTTGGCACTAGCCCTGAAGCCCCTCTACGACGCCTATCCTATAAACAAGGTAATTATGACTTCGATGCAGTCTATATCGGGGGCGGGCTACCCAGGGCTCCCCTCACTTAACATATTTGACAACGTGATACCATACATTAAGGGGGAAGAGGAGAAGGTCCAGACGGAGACCTTAAAGATCCTGGGACGAATGGAGGAAGGCTCAGTACAAAGAGCTGACATAAATGTCACGGCTTCATGTAACAGGGTGCCCACCACAGATGGTCACATCATATCGGTCTACGTCGAGGCTGACGAAGAGCTCTCAGTCGAAGATGTAAAAGAGACCTTCAGCAACTTTAGAGCGAGACCGCAAGAGATGAATCTCCCCACGGCGCCGGAGCACCCCATCATCCTCAGAGACGAGGTCGACAGGCCCCAGACAAGGCTTGACAGGATGGCGGGCTCCATCTCGGGTATGAGTGTCACCGTAGGAAGGGTGAGGCATGGCGTGGATGATAAGTCGCTTTGGTTCACCCTATTGGGCCACAATACGATTAGGGGAGCCGCTGGCTCAGCCGTCTTATTGGCCGAGCTTCTTGCGGTAGATGGATATATGTAGGAGGTGGGAGCTATGGTTTCGGGTAAGGAGCTGAGGTTGAGTAGGGTAACGCATAATGGAAGGATGATCTGTGTTCCTATGGACCACGGCATAACCATTGGTCCAGTGAAAGGCCTGAAGGACATGGAAGCGACGATCGGGAAGGTCAGGGAGGGTGGAGCCACAGCCGTGATCGTGCATAAAGGGATCATTAGAAACCTCTCGAAGTCGCCCGGGCTGGGTCTGATCATGCACCTCTCTGGGAGCACCTCAGTAGGCGTACCAGGATGGAAGGTCAGGGTTGGTAGCGTAGAAGAGGCTGTCCTCCTCGGCGTCGACGGCGTCTCGGTACATGTGAACATAGGTGATGAACGAGAACCCGAGATGCTGGAGAAGCTGGGTGCCGTCGCAGACGACTGTGACAGGTGGGGAATGCCCTTCCTGGCCATGATGTACCCTAGGGGCAGAGGTATAAAGAACCCTAATGACCCTGAGACGATCGCTCATGTCACAAGGGTTGGCGGGGAGCTGGGTGCGGACATCGTTAAGACAACCTATACAGGGGACCCAGACTCTTTTAGGGAGGTTGTGAGGAGCTGCCCGGCCCCGGTTGTGATCGCCGGCGGCCCCAAGATGGACACAGAAAGGGAGGTTCTAGAGATGGTGGTTGGGGCTATAGAGGCTGGTGCGATCGGCGTGACCTTCGGGAGAAATGTCTTCCAACACGATAACCCCACGGCTATTGTGAGGGCTCTATCCTACCTCATAAAGGAGGGAGCGAGTGTAGAGGAGGCGTTAAAAGCACTGAAATGAGCAGTGAAGAGAAGGAGATAATTCTGGACCTCCGAGGTTCGGAGGATCTGTTGGGCTATGCGGCTTCGAAGGGTTTCAGATCCTTCATTGTAGATAGAAGTATAGAGAGGCTTCCTAAGAACATTGTTACCTACGCCTACGGAGGTCAAGGAGAAATTAACATCGTCGGGTATAAAGCTCTGAAGGTTTTTCCTGAGAGACCTTTTGCCGTCTGGCACGAGATCAAGGAGAAAGCTGATGAGCAGAGGGCTCTGGAGGCCGCGGACAAAGGGGCATCGGCCCTCTTCCTCGAGGCCAAGAGCTGGAGGATCATCCCCTTAGAGAACATAGTGGCACTTCTCCAAGGGAAAGGTACAAAGGTCATCGTCAACATCCGAGAGATGGGAGAGGTGGAGACGATGTTCAATGTCTTGGAGCTAGGTGTCGATGGAGTTGTCTACTCTATCTCAGAGACCGGAGAGATAGACTCGGCCGCGGAACTCCTCTCCTCCCTCAAGATGTTCAGGATACCTCTCATACCTGTCAGGGTGACTGAGGTCAGAGAAGTGGGCGTAGGCGACAGGGTCTGTGTGGACACCTCCTCCATCCTAGAGTTTGGGGAAGGGATGCTCGTGGGGACCCAGTCTAACTTCCTCTTCCTCATACACGGTGAGACGGCGGGCTCAAGCTTCAGCGCGCCGAGGCCTTTCAGAGTGAACGCCGGCCCCATCCACAGCTACATAATTCTCCCCGGCGGGAGAACCAAGTACCTCTGGGAGGTTGAGGCTGGGGACAAGGTTCTTATAGTAGACGCCAAAGGGAAGACTCGGATGGTCACTGTCGGGAGGTCGAAGATAGAGAGGAGACCCCTAATACTGTTAAAGACCGAGGCGGACTCTATGGAGGGCAAGGTCCTACTTCAGAACGCTGAGACCATCCAGCTCATTGAGAAGGATGGGCGGCCCGTTTCCGTAACCAAAGTGAAGCCTGGAGACGAGGTCCTCGCCTACGTGAAGCCCTCTACCGGAAGACACTTCGGAATCGAGGTAGATGAGTTCGTCGTCGAGAAGTAAGGAGTCTCCCTTGCCAGGGTTCAGGCTCTGCCTCTCCATGGGGGGAGAGGACCCAAAGAAAATCCAGACGAAGCTCCGAGAAGCCGACAGGCTTGGAGCAGACCTCATCGAGTTGAGGGTGGACCATCTCAGAAACATAGATACCGAGGTTTTGAAGGATGAGGTATCCCCCTACCTGGACCGTTGTATCCTGACTTGTAGATCCAGGGAGGAGGGCGGAGAGTTCCAAGGAAGCGAAGAGGAACGAATTTCCATCCTAGAGTCTTTGATCGAGCTCTCTCCCGCCTACATAGATCTCGAACTCGCAACCATCAAGGCTGAGGAACACCTGGTGCATAAGGCCCGAGAGGGCGGCGTATCCGCCATCATCTCATGGCATAGCTTTGAAGAAACACCCGAAGCCCATACACTGAAAATGAAGGCATCGGATACGCTCGAATTCGGGCAGATAGGTAAAATAGTCACCACTGCAAAATCACTCTGGGATAATGTTCGGGTTTTGAGGCTCTACCAAAGATTTGACGAGGGAAAGCTGGTGGCTTTCGCCATGGGTCAGATAGGCGTCGTCTCCAGAATCTTAGCACCCCTTCTGGGCAGCCCTCTGATGTACGTCTCGCTGCCGAAGGAGGCCGTGGCGCCTGGTCAGCTCACGATAGAAGAGTTTAGAGGTTTCCTAGATGTCCTCAGAGAGCAGGATTGACGGGGAGACGAAGCTCTGCTGCTTGATAGGCAAACCGGTCCACCACTCCATATCCCCCCAGATCCACAATGAGGCCTATCAACACCTAGGCCTTAACTACGTCTACGTCGCCTTCGAGGTCGAGGAGGGAAAACTTGATGCTGCGGTGGCCGGGCTCAGGGCCCTGGGAGCCTCAGGACTTAACGTCACCATCCCCCATAAGACCAGCGTAATTAGGCTTCTAAACGAGGTGGATTCGGAGGCTTCGAAGATCGGTGCCGTAAACACCGTCATCCATAGAGACGGCCAACTCACTGGCTACAACACCGATGTGGATGGAGTGGAGTTCGCCTTCACAGGATCTGGTGTGTCAACCAGAGAGAAGAGAGTCGCCGTGGTGGGGGCCGGCGGGGCTGCAAGGGCGGTCATTGCCTCTATGGCAAGGAGTGGCTGTGTAGAAATCTCCTGCTTGAACAGGACGCAGGAGAGGGCCCAGAGATTAGCGAAAGAGGCCCGTAAAAAGTGGAATGTAGATGTCTCGGTTGCCCCTCTTAACGTAGCGAACCTTAAGAGATACATCGGTGAGGCTGAGATCGTTGTGAACGCTACGTCTCTCGGCATGCATCCCAAAGTGGATGAGACCCCCATCCCTAAGCGTTTCATTACAGAGAATCACACTGTCTTCGATGTGGTCTACACTCCTATCGAGACAAGGTTCCTCGCTGAAGCCAAGGAGAGGGGGGCTAAGACGATCGGCGGCCTCGATATGTTGGTGGGACAGGCTCTCAGAGCCTTCGAGCTCTTCACTGGCTCGAAAGCCCCGCAAAACGTGATGAGAAATGCCGCTTTCTCTGCGTTGGGTGTGAAGGATGAGGGGTAGAGCCGTCGCGCACGGGGCCGTCACGATCGTAAACGCTATAGCCTCTTACAAAGGTGCGGCCCTGGGGATAAACCTGACCACGACGGCAGAGGTGGAGTTCGTGGAACGAAGCCGTAGGATAGATGTGGAGCTAGTCGGATACTCTGAAGAAGATAAAGGCCTCGCAGTGAAGGCTGTGGAAGCGGTCCTCAAAAGATTCCAGATAAGGGGCTTCGGAGCCAAGGTGAGGACGTGGTCCGATATCCCGGTCGCTAAGGGCCTCAAGAGTTCCAGCGTCGCGTCGAACGCCATAATCTTAGCAACTCTTTCGGCCCTTGGGAAGGAGTTGGGCGACCTTGAGGTGGTGAACCTGGGGGTTGACGCCTCAATAGAGGCCGGAGTGACGATCACAGGAGCCTTCGACGACGCGTCAGCCTCCTACTTCGGGGGTTTGGTGGTGACGGATAACTTTAGGAGAGAGGTTCTGAAGAGGGAGGACCTGCCCGGAGACCTTGTGGTTCTCCTATATATCCCACCTGAGAAGGTTTACACCATGACTGTCAATAAGGAGAGGTTGAGAAGCCTCGGCCCCCTCGTCGACCAAGTCCACGCCTTGGCTTTGAGAGGAGAGCCTTGGAAGGCCATGACCCTCAATGGCCTTGTCTATGCCTCGGCCCTGGGCCACCCTACAGAAATCATTGTAGACGCGATAGAGGCGGGGGCCTTGGCCTCGAGTCTCTCAGGGACGGGTCCAGCCTATGCGGCAATCATGGAAGAGGAGAAATTAGATAGAGTTGAGGAAGCGTGGAGCCACCTCGGGGACGATTTGAGGGTCGTCGATGTAAACAACTCCAAGGCTAGGATAGTGGAATAGATGGGGAGAATCATAGTTCATCCTGGGGGGATCAGAGGAAGTGTGGAGGCACCTCCGAGCAAGAGCTATACTCATAGAGCGATTCTGATTGCACTCTTAGCCGAAGGAAGGTCGAAGCTATCCAACCCTCTTTACTCAGGGGACACCTGGGCCTCGATAAACACGGCCAAAGCTCTTGGAGGCATGTTAGAGGCCGGAGACGCACTGACCGTTGAGGGACTCTTACCCCTAAAGGCCCCCGAGAATGTGATAGATGTTGAGAACTCAGGGACCACCATGAGAATCACCTCAGCCCTAGCTGCACATGTTGAAGAAGGATATACAGTGCTTACAGGGGATGAAAGCCTTAGGAGGAGACCTATGAAACCTCTCCTCTCAGCCCTTAAAGGGCTGGGCGTGATGTGCTGGTCTACAAGGCTCAATGGTCGGCCACCCATAGTGGTCAAAGGAGGAGGTATCAGTGGTGGTA
>JABAOH010049232.1_pt1 | contig 88889 bp, 80 predicted proteins | sample 7062181 | NCBI WGS metagenome assembly JABAOH01 (sample SAMN14538630, study PRJNA623070) | marine sediment metagenome | biome: marine biome [ENVO:00000428]; feature: marine pelagic biome [ENVO:01000023]; material: deep marine sediment [ENVO:00002113]; isolation source: pool of 5 deep marine... | reverse complement strand
AAAAATGTCTCTTGATGTCCAAACTCCACGTTGACTTCTTGACATATCAACTTGTTGACTGATCAACTGATTCGCTGATCCCTGATTCCTGATCCCAGATAACTCCTTTATTCATCACATTAGAAACTATTGACATCATATTATGCATGCATTATAATGTCATAGATGACAGCATTTTGATCTGATGAAGGAGGCGTATTTTGACACAGATAACCATTCGTGGGGTTGAGCCTGAATTGCACAAATCAATGAAGGAGGAAGCAAAGCGCCACGGATTGAGCATGAATCGATACATCCTGTCGATTCTCAAAGAGGCGGTAGGACTTGCAACTGGCAAGCCAGATCTTGATTTGGAATTCCATGACCTCGATGATTTGGCAGGTACTTGGACACAGGAGGAATTGGAAGAATTTTACGCTCATCTGGCACTGCAACGAGAGGTTGACGAGGAGTTATGGCAGTGAGCGCACTGATGCTCGATACATCGGCCTATGCCGCATTTAAGCGTGGACATCCGGATGCGGTAGATGCATTAAGGAAAGCGCGTTCTATTCTTATTCCTGCGATTGTCATGGGTGAACTGTTAGCGGGTTTCGAGGTTGGCAGCAATCGGCAGAAGAATCGTACGGAACTGACTGAGTTTCAACGCAGCCCTCGAGTGAACACGGTAGGAATCATGGGAGAAACGGCCGAGCGTTATGCTCATATCTACGCATACCTGCGTGAGATCGGTAGCCCAATCCCAACCAATGATCTGTGGATTGCAGCATCAGCCATGGAGCACAGCGCGGAACTACTGACCTTCGATGATCACTTTCAGAATATCCCGCAGATCATCGTGAGGTCTTTTGGGTAATAAGCTTTCAGCGTTCAGCTTTAAGCGGTAAGCCATAAGCTATAAGCTTTCAGAAGACATTAGACTGTAGCCGGACATAAGATTCCAGTAGTCAGTTACCTGATTCCTGATCACAGATAATTTCACTATTGCTTAAGACTTACCGCTAATAGCTTAAAGCTATAATTTCATTCAGAAAGGTTGGTTAGATTTCATGGCTTCACGCTTATCCAATTGGCTGATTAGAGTATCCAGTGGACGTGTAACACTCATCGCATTGGTGATTTTTCTACTCTTTACATCGCTAGTCCTGCCGGGACAGTCCTCCAGGTCGGCGTCAGGGACCGGTGATGCAGGCTCACCGGATCTGACCCTCTTCTATTCTGCGGAGGATCTCTACCGGTGGGCGGAAGCCTATGGTGAGGAGGGACGGACGGGGTACGTCCGGGCGCGGTTCACATTCGATCTGGTCTGGCCATTAGTGTACACATTCTTCCTGGTCACCTCCATTAGCTGGTTATTTTCCAGATACTTCCCCAAAGGAAGCCCTTGGTTGCAATCCAACCTAGCGCCGGTGCTGGGCATGATCTTTGATTACATGGAGAACATCTTCACCTCCATCGTCATGCTACGATTCCCCGACCAAACACCTATAGTTGCCTCAATAGCGGGCATCTTCACAGGGCTCAAGTGGACATTCGTTGGGTTGAGTTTTGTTCTGCTGGTTGTAGGGATTGTAGTGTATGTCTGGGGCAGAATTCGCGGGAAAGCGAGTAGAGGTTAACTTTAAGCTCTCAGCAGTCAGCTATCAGCTTTTAGCTCTTAGCTGTTAGCTATTAGCAGTTAGCTTTAAGCTATAAGCTGTAAGCGGTATGCTTTAAGCTTTCAGTGGCCAGATATCTGATCCCCGATTAACTGATTCCTGATCACCAATCTCTAATCTCCAGTTTCCAGTCTCTAGTCTCCAGTCTCCAACCTCTAATCTCTTTGTCCTATTCCCTGATTCACTGATCCCTTCTTGACNNGGAGAGCTACCTATTTGTCGCAATCTGGGAATTTGAATTAGCAAGGTTACTATGCGTAAAACCGTCATTTTCGGGATACTTGCTTTTATAGTGATAGTTCTAGTCGTATTTGCCTGGCCTCCCTCGGCAGGAGAAACACCACAGGAGACAGAATCACAACGATTATCCTCTGTCAGTCAAATTGCGCGGATACCGCAAGCGACGAGCACGCCTCCAGCGATGATGGCCCAGATAGAACCCTCATTTACACCTCCATCGAGGAGGCCCACAGCAGCTGTCACGTTATCGGCAAAGGAAGACATTCACTCGCATGATCATGATGGCGAGATCACTTTTCCCGCGGTGAGCGCTACACCTGGACCAACCGAATGGGTAGGATCTTCGCTTGCGATGCTTCCCGATCTACAGAATTTACCGCCCTCCAATCTACGCCTGATTATCGATCCGGAAAGTGGGCGCATGTTCGTGCGATTTCAAAATTCCATCCTGAACGCCGGTCCGGGCGCCTTGGAGTTAATCGGACATCCTTCCGCTGACCGTGAGACCATCATTGTGAGTCAGAGGGTATACAGGACCGGTGAAGAACAACCTGTAGAAACGCTCGTTGGAGAATTCATCTTCCACCCAGAACACAATCATTGGCATCTGAATGACTTCGCTGTTTACGAGATCTGGTCGCTGACAAGAGAGGGTAATCTGCTTTCTCCCATTGCGAGCGGAGGTAAGGTCAGCTATTGTGTAACTGATACTGAATATTTTGGAGACGGGATTATGCCCAGCTCTCCTGCTCCAAGACCAGCATATACTACTTGCTACGAGGAACTTCAGGGGATCTCACCTGGGTGGGTGGACATCTACTTTGCGCAGTATCCCGGGCAATATGTAGAAATCACAGACCTTGAAGATGGGGTGTACGCACTAATCTCCACTGTCGATCCTGATGACACAGTACGTGAAAGCGTCGAATATAACAACACTGGAGTTACCTATTTCGAGTTGCGAGATCAACAACTGCATATCGTCGAGCCACCTAGAGGTGTACATTCTTTCTTAGATTAATGGGGAGGACCAAGGTTCTCGAAGTATAGTAGTCCATCGCTTACAATCTCAAAATGGCTTTCAGCTATCAACGGTCAGCTTATAGCTCTTAGCTATTAGCTATTAGCTGTTAGCTTAAAACTTTGGGATCAGGGATCAGGAATCAGGGAGCAGTAAATCAGTCTAAAAGTCTAGAAGTCAAGAGGCTGATAAGTCAAGAAGTCAAGGTGTACTGTGATACCTAGAGGCATTTACTTGCTAATCTCCAGTCTCCAGTCTCTAGTCTCTACTATTGGGACATTCACACATTGAGTTCCAAAGGAGTACGCGAATTGACTTCTCTAGGAATGTGGTGTACTGTTTTATTTAATAAAACGCCCATTCGCAGAATAAGACAAAGTAATACACATTCATGGATTTCTAAATGCCCCGGCAAGAAGGTGGATCGAATTCAGATCGGTACCACATTCGCTCTGTCGAGCGTGCTCTTTCCATTCTTGAGTTATTTGTCGATGGTGAGAGGGAACAAAGCGCGTCGACAATTAGTAAGGCGTTAAATTTACATCGAAGCACGACTTTTAGATTTCTCGCGACTCTCACATCCTCCGGTTTTATTGAACATAACGCTGAAAATGGGAAATATCGATTAGGTGTTGCCTCCCTAGAATTAGGCACTGCATTCTTACGTCACAGCGATTTGCGTGAAAATGCGACATCTATCCTTGAGAAGCTACGTGATGATAGCGGGGAGACGGTTCACCTGGCAATTTTGGAAGGCAATGAAATTGTCTACTTAGAAAAATTAGTTGGATTACACCCCATTGGACTGATGCCCTCCCTTGTGGGAGGTCGTTCACCTGCACATTGCACGGGGCTTGGTAAAGCATTACTAGCTTTCTTATCAGATCAGCAGATTGAAGGTTTGTACCAGAGCACAGAGATCAAACACTACACAGGCAATACAATCACGGATTACCAGGAGTTGTTAGCCGAATTGCATGAGATTCGATCAAAAGGTTTTGCAGTTGATAACCAAGAGCATCATTCAGGAGTGATGTGCGTCGCAGCGCCGGTCTTTGATCAAAATGGCGTTATTGCTGCGATGAGTGTTGCGGGACCCGCAGAGAGAATACAAAGGAAAATGGCTGATAAAAGCCTTGATGTACTAGTAAAGAATTCTGCTGCGGCGATCTCATCAAGAATGGGAGGGGGGAGGTAGTTTATCGGGTGAATAAAGTGAAAACTTTTAGCGGAATGAATTCAAACTAACGCCTTGTGAAGGGAGGTGTAAAGCCGAAGAATCAAGTGAGTAATTAACGACGATCCGTTCTTTTGTTTGCTCGTAAGGGAGGAGCCTCATGAGAAACATCTTTAAACGAAACGGTTCTATGTACACGAGACGGGACTTCCTGAAAGTTGCTGGAGTTACTGCTGTAACCATTGGAGCAGGGCCGATTCTAAGTGCATGCCAGGCAGAGGAGGCAACTCCAGAAATCGGAGGTGCGATCCAATACCTCAGTTGGGAAGGATATGACCTCAGGGGATGCATGGAACAGTGGGAAGAGCCGCGCGGTGTGGTCATCGAATCGACGTACATTGGCGATCACCCTGAAATACCTGCTAAACTTGCGACCGCTCCAGGTGGTCTTTACGATTTGATTACCTACTATCATGGGTACTATGAGCTTTACCGCGATGATCTGGAAATCGTGACGGCCCTTGAAAGGGATAAGCTTCCGAACTTTGAGGATTTGTATCCATTCTTCAGGGAAGGTCGATGGTGGGTGGATGAAGATGGAACAATTTGGTCCGTTCCATTCACTTTCGGTGTATTAGGCGGTAATTACATGGCCGACCTGATTGATCCTCCCACGTCATGGTTTGACCTTCTGGAACCGGAGTTCGAGGACAAATTCGCCATCATTGATGACGGATATGCAGGAATCATCATTGGCGGTAGGATGCTTGGACTTGGTGACAAGCTGCCGCTCATCACACGTGAGGAATTGGATCAGATTATCGATATGTGGCTGGAATTCAAGGAGAAAGCCCGCACGATAGCCATTTACGGTGATGAAGCTGACCTGTTCGTGAGTGGGGAGATCATAGCGACCATCCCTGGCTGGGCAGCAGTGAACGTCTGGTCACAAGAGCGTGGAGCCAATGTTCAGATGTACATCCCGAAAGAAGGGGCTAACACATTCATTGATGCATTTGCTATCCCGCCCGATTCAGACAATCGAGAAACGGTACTGGCATGGATCAATGAATCAATTGGTCCGGAAGTGCAGGCATGCCAAGCTTCAGCCCTGGCTGCAGGAGTGGTCAATCCAAATGCCGTACCTCTCACAGATCCTGATATCGCAGCCATCTACGATTATGACAATCTAGACAACATTTTCGAGATCGCCCCGGTATACGACTTGCCGCCACTTGAGCCTGATGGTGAACATACGACCTATGATGAATGGATCACAGCCTGGGAGGAATTCAAAGCTGCATAAACAATTCTGATTCTATTCAATCCGCAGTCGACAACATTTCTTCCAGGGTGATTGAGGGGCTAGTGTACCCCGCAAAATCACTAGCCCCTCTTCTCCAATGAGTAAGCTGTCAAGAATCGTGCACTTTAAGGTAAATCATTGAAGGAATCAAATGGGCACAGCCTCACTGTCGAATAATTTGAGTATTCGTGATAGGTTAAGGCAAAGGCTATCCAGACCAAGATCGCTCTTATATATGTATATTTCACCCGTTACGGCCGTCCTGATTATCTTCTTCGTTGTGCCAACACTGATCTTCTTCCTGAACAGTTTCTTTGTAGGACATGCTTTCCAGATCCGGCGTGAGCTGACCCTTGAGAATTATCTTTACACATTAACCAGTGGAGTCTATCGCACCGTTACAATAAACGCCCTCTTTGTGGGTTTCCTGACAGCGACCTTTTCTGTGCTGCTGGCTTATCCACTGGCTTATTTTCTGGCTTTTAAAGTAAGAAAAGGACGCAATATCATCCTATTTCTGGTTGTAATCTCACTCTTGAGTGGTTACCTTGTGCGTGTATACGCTTGGAGGACCTTCCTTGGAAAGCAGGGAATTATTAATACCTTTCTGCTATGGATCGGTGTTATCGACGAACCACTCTTATTCTTGCTATTCAGTAGACTGGCCGTCATCATCACGCTGACAAATATCTTTGTTCCATTTACAGTCCTTCCAATTCTTGCTTCCCTTGCGAACATAAGCACTGACCTCATCGAAGCGGCAAGGGATCTAGGGGCGAAACCTTTTACTGCATTTATCAAGGTTACATTGCCTCTGAGTCTTACCGGTGTCGTTTCTGGCTTTGTCTATACCTTTGTTTTATCTTCATGGGATTACATCACACCTGAACTTGTGGGGGGAAATACGGGTATGATGATCGGACGGAGTATCGCCGATCAATTTGTACGCGTGGGGAATTGGCCTCGCGGCTCCTCAATATCATTCGTAGTACTTGGAATATTTGTACTGCTTTTCTTGATCACTCGAATAGCGCGGAAGTTATTGAGAAGGAAGCCGCGAAGGAATGTTGAGGCATCTCCATGAATAGGTCATTTTCCCTATTCAGAGGTTGGCAATTGCCATGGCTAGAGATCGTAAGCGCGTTTGTTTTAATCTTTATTTTTGCACCGATTCTCATCATCCTTCTCTTTTCTTTCAATGATTCTCCAGCACTTAGCTTTCCAATACAGGGGTTTTCATTTCGATGGTACGTCGAGGTTCTTAATTCACCCCAGTTCCGTACAGCATTGAAAAACACGATCATCGTCGGGTTCGCCACCTCTTTCGTAGCGATGTTGTTTGGTACCCTCGCTGCTCTTGGATTGACGCGTTACCGATTTAAACTACGTCCACTTGTCTCAGGTCTGATTGCGATTCCGATTGCACTTCCGGTACTCTTTATTGGATTGGCATTGCTCTCATATTTCGCATTAATAGGAATGCAACTTTCTCTAATGACCGTTGTCATTGGGCATGTCATTTATACGCTGCCATATTTTGCATTGGTAGCAAATGCAAGGCTGGAGCGGTTCGACATGGTCTTGGAGGAAGCGGCACAAGACCTTGGCGCGACCAATTGGCAGACGTTCTTTCGCGTCACGTTGCCAATTATCGCTCCGTCCGTAATAGGGGCAGGAATATTGGTTTTTGCGCTTTCATTTGACGAGTTTCTCATAACTTTCTTTGTCATCGGTTCTGAAAGCACATTGCCAATGCTGATTTGGTCAATGATACGACGTTCATTGGATCCAAGGGTAAACGTAATATCAGCCCTCGTCATGTTTGTCTCATTATTATTGATAATCATCATGAGTAGGCTAGTGGATTTGAGGGAAATTTCTGTTTGAAAGGCACTCACTGTCGTGAACTTCAGGGAATTGCACATGCTTAGGAGGCGTAATGTACTACATAGAATACTTCCGTAAAAAACCAGGGGTTTCCTATGACCATTTCAAAGAAGTTGTTTCCAGGATTTATGAAGAATGGAAGGATATTCTTCCAGAGGATGAGTTGGTGCTGTTGATTGGTCGCACATGGCGCTTAGGTCCAGATTTTCCATATATGGCAGTTTACAGGATTAAAGATTTTTCAAGGATTTCTTACTGGGAGAAAGTGGTAGAAGATCCTGTTATATTAGCCAAAATGAAGGAGTTCCTGGATGTCGCAGACATTTTCGATGCAGGTGTCTATGAGGATTTTGGAGAGGAACAGTTATAGCAGTTGCGAATTCACTGGTATGCCGGTCGAAAGTATGATCATATCCTTTAGTTGGGATCAATAGATGACGAATTACATTTTAAGTATTCAAGATGTGACAAAGTCCTTTAAGGATTTTATTGCAGTTGATAGGTTCACCTTGGAGATAGAGGAGGGAGAATTAGTCACTCTTTTAGGACCGAGTGGGTGTGGGAAAACCACACTTCTACGCACGATTGCAGGTTTTGAGGTTGCTGATTCTGGCAAGATCGTACTCGAGGGACAGGATATGCAACATGTGCCTGCCTATAAGAGGCCTGTAAACATGGTTTTTCAGCGGTATTCACTATTCCCACACCTAAGCGTATTTGAGAACATCGCGTTTGGTCTTCGTTTGAAGCGATTATCGGATTCGCAGGTTGCTGAAAAAGTTGAATCAATGCTTGATTTGGTGCGACTCCCAGGATTTGGGGAACGACAGGTTGCGAAGCTCAGTGGAGGGGAATCCCAACGCGTCGCGCTAGCCAGAGCGCTGATCATGGAGCCCAAAGTTCTTCTGCTGGATGAACCGCTAGGTGCGCTTGATCTAAAAATTCGCAAAGAGATGGAGATTGAACTTAAACGGATCCATATCGAACTTGGAGCGACTTTNNGATTTCTGACCGGATCGTTATCATGAACAAGGGAAAGATTGTCCAAGTGGGAACGCCTCCTGAAATCTATTCCAATCCCATTAATACCTTCTGTGCGAGTTTTGTTGGAGAGTCAAACTTGTTTAAAACCAGCGTTGTTGAAATGGAAGCCGTTATCACAACGGTTGAAATTGGGAATGAACGTATTAGCACACGTTCACAACCCAATTTTGAGTTTGGTCAAGCGTGCAGTGTTCTCATTCGACCTGAGGTTTTGTCAGTGTATCAAGTGGATCAAGCTGGTAGAAATGAAAATGAACTCCACGGTGAAATACATGACACCATCTTTTTAGGCTCTTCTGTCTTTTATCACATTGAAGTAGGCGCGCCCTCTTTGTTGCTTGTTGAGGAGCACGTCAAGGAGGGTCAGCACATCTTTCAGCGAGAAGAGCGTGTGATTGTAGGCTGGTCTGCGAATGACACACTGTTATTGAAGGACTAGGAACTGGTGGCAGGGAAGGAGTTTGTTTAGGCCTATGAAATTGGAAAACAAAGTCGCTATTGTGACCGGAGCTGGCACTGGGATTGGGAAATCAATAGCGCTTCTCTTTGCAGAAGAGGGGGCGAAAGTTGTCCTTGCGAACCGAACCGAATCAACCGGAGAAGGGACAAAGGCACTCATCGAAGGGGAGGGTGGTGAGGCCATTTTCGTAAGAACCGATGTGAGCCAGTCAAAGCAAGTTAAAGCATTAATTGAAAATACAGTGGAACACTTTGGGGGACTGGATATCCTGGTCACCAACGCGGGTATTTGGGATCCTAAGAATCTGGTGGATTTGGATGAAGAGAGTTGGGATCGGACTATCGACATTAATTTAAAAGGAACCTACCTTTGTGCCCACCATGCAGCTCCACATTTGATTGCTCGAGGGGCTGGCGTCATCCTAACCGTTTCGTCCCCATTGGGATTTGCGGCCTTGGTGAACGAGAGTTCATACTGCGCCTCGAAAGCAGGGATACTACTTCTCACCAAAGTGTGGGCGTTGGAATTGGTGAAACACAATATTCGGGTGAATTGCCTTGTGCCAGGCGCGATCGACACTCCCATGTTATGGCAGGGGTTAACGCCGGAGGAAAAGGATAAGCTTCAAAAGGAGATTGAGGAAGAGACGCCAATGGGCAGGGTTGGTTATCCGGATGAGATGGCGAAGGCAGCTTTATTTTTGGTTTCAGAGGATTGTTCCTATGCCACCGGCACCTCCTTTGTTGCCGATGGTGGCGACCTTGCAAAGCTAGCTGCTGCCATCTAGGCACGGATGGACAATTTACAAAGAACATCATCCAGCTTAAATGCAGAAAGAAGTAAATAAAAATGATTGTTCTAAAGAATGGAATACTCATTGACGGTATTGCAGCAGAGCCTATCCCTGATGCTGTCGTGATCATCTCCGGAGAAGAAATAGTAGAGGTGGGCGTAGGTTCAGAGGTTCAAATTCCGGATGAACCCGCAGATATTATCAATCTTCAATCTTCCTATATCTTACCTGGCCTAATCGACTGTCATGTACATATCACCATCGGCGGTGGGCCATCGGGGACATTCGAGCATAACCAGGATTACACCTTAATCACAACACTCAAGCACGCACAAGCCACGCTGGAATCAGGTATTACGACGATACGGGACTTGGGAGGTCGAAACTACATTGAATTTGTCGTCAGACGAGCCATAGAAGATGGACTTTATCCTGGACCGAGGATGGTCCTGGCAGGGAAGATTCTATCCATGACCACAGCGGGTGACGAATTCTGGCCAGGTATGTATCGAGAGGCGGATGGTCCGGATGAGGTTCGAAAAGCAGCACGGGAACAATTGAAAGCGGATGTAGATTTCATCAAAGTGATGGCTACTGGAGCAGCTATGACGCCAGGCGAACAGCCCGTTCCTCAATACACGGTTGAGGAGATCCGAGCGGCAGTAGAGGAGGCACATAAGGTAGGAAAACCGGTCGCTGTCCATGCATCTGGAGTTGAAGGGATTCGAAACTCTATTGAAGCCGGTGTGGATCACATTGAGCATGGCTCCTACCTTCATGAAGATCCGGACACGATGAAGTTGATGGTGGATAAATGCGTGACCCTGATACCGACCTGTAAAGCCTTTGCAGATCCTGCTCATAAGGGCTTGGAAGCTGGATGCCCTGCATGGATGATTGATCAAATCAAGGATGAGTGGGAGAACAACAAGCTTAGTGTAAAAGCGGCTGTGGAAATGGGTATCCCCATCGTAATGGGAACGGATGCTGGTGGTCCGATTAACTACCATGGCGAGAATGCGACTGAATTGATTCACCTATGTGAAGCCGGCATGTCACCTATGGCGGCCATTAAGGCAGCTACCAGCCGAGCTGCTGAATGCGTCGGACTTGCTCATAAGGTAGGAGCAATTGAAGGGGGCAAATTGGGAGATTTGCTAATTGTAAAGAACAATCCACTAGAGGACATTGAGGTCCTTTCACGGAAAGAGGAGATTATGATGATCGTGAAAAATGGTGAGATTGTACAAAGAAACGATTCAATGAGATAAGCAAGCAATTGGAGGAGGGAATTAATGGGGGCGTATCCAGAACTTACCGATAAGTTGGCGATCGTAACCGGTGGGCGTCAGGGTATAGGGCGGGGGATCGCGCTTCGGTTGGCAAAAGAAGGCTGCAATATTGCCATTTTTGATATCGCAGATTCCTCTCAAACGGTCAATGAAGTTCAAGCATTGGACCGGGAAGCAAAGGGATACCTTGTGGATGTCTCTAAGGCCGATGATGTTGATGAGGCTGTGAGCGCGGTTATGGAGGACTTCGGGAAGATCGATATTCTTATCAATGATGCCGGTGTGGCAGAGATGCCCTCTCTCGTCGATACCACTGAAGAGGTATGGGATCACACACTCAGTGTGAATCTTAAAGGTACCTTTCTCTGCTCAAAAGCGGTTGCCAAACACATGATGGAGCAGATGAGTGGCAAGATCGTCCATATCCATTCCAATGCTGCTTGTTTGGGCTATGATCAATTGGCTGCTTATAGCGCCTCAAAAGGGGGGATTGCCACTTTAACCATGGCGATGGCAGTGGAGTTGGGGCCATACAACATCAACGTGAATGGCATAGGCCCCGGGACAGTATATACCGAGCTAGCTGACGTATACCTGGTCGGGGATCGGGAACAGATTGAGATTGACTTTACACCGCTGCGAAGGTTGGGAACTACAGAGGACATCGCAGGTCTGGTAGCATTTCTCGTTTCTGATGATGCCTCATGGCTTACTGGGCAGAACATTTATATAGACGGCGGCTATAGCATCTTCGCAGCGTAATTTGAATCTCATGACACTCAAAGACTAACAATTTGGAGGCAGGAAAATGTACTATGTTGAGTTTTTCAGCAAGAGGGAAGGCGTTTCCTTTGAAGATTTTTACAAGCATGTCAAAGAAGATTATGCAGCCTGGATGGAAGAGAATCCTGAAGACGAACTCCTGCTCTTGATTGGGAGGACCTGGCGATTAGGTCCAAAGCCAAACTACATGGCAGTATGGAAAATTAACGACATCTCTCGCTTCGATGAATGGAAGAAGAAAATGCCCTCCAATGAAGTCATGCTGAGTGGTGTCCAAATTATTGAGAATGCCGGGATCTATGAAGATTTCGGAAAGGAGCAGCTCTGATGATCCTTGAGGGTAAGGTTGCTGTAGTTACTGGAGCAAGCCGCGGGATTGGTCGCGCAGTTGCTAAAACATTTGCGAGAGAGGGAGCACAGGTAGCGGTTGCATCTCGTTCGGCATCAGAGTTAGAGGCTCTTGTAGATGAAATAACGAGCGCCGTTGGCATGGCATTCGCCCATGCCACGGACGTTACCAACTCGGAACAAGTCGATTCATTGTTTCAAAGGACAGTAGAGATATATGGCCCGGTTGATATCCTAGTGAATAATGCGGGCACTCAAATTTGCGGAGCTCTACATGAGTTCGACGAAGATGATTTTGATACGATCCTCTCGGTAAATCTCAAAGGCGTCTTCCTTTGTACAAAAGCTGTCTTGCCATCCATGATTGACCGTCGTGGTGGGCTCATTATTAATATTGCCTCCGTTTCCGGTTTGAGGGGGTGGGCAGAGGATAGTCCCTATACTGCCTCCAAGTGGGCGGTACTTGGTCTATCTGAATGTTTAGATGAAGAGGTACGACAATTTGGGATCAGAGTTTGCGATATCTGCCCTGGTTCGGTGGACACAGATTTGATTGAACCTTGGGTGGGCTCTGACGATCCGAAACGACCACTGATTCTGAAGGCTGAGGATATTGCTAATGCAGCCCTCTATGTAGCGAGTCAACCACCAAATGTATCCGTGGATCGAATCGTGATTCGTCCTGTTGTAGAAACGATGTACTCCGACTATCTCTCTGATGAACAGGTTGTGTCCATCAGGGAGCATATCACGCCTGGGAGGACGTCATGAAACTTAAGCATCGTGTGGCGCTGATTACGGGGGGTAATCGAGGGATTGGCAAAGCGACTGCGCTCCTCTTTGCAGAAGAGGGTGCAAAAATAGCTGTTGTATCCAGGAGCTTCGATCAACTAGAAGTTGTAAGCGAGCTGATCAGAGATTCGGGTGGTGAAGCGATACCCATTTCAGCAGATGTTTCTGTGCCTGAAGATACCCATCGTATGGTGAGTGAGACTATTAACTTCTTTGGCAAGCTGGATATCCTCGTTGCTTCACATGGTGTGTTCGCATATGGAAACGTCATCGATCATGATGATCAGGCCTGGTTAGATCTCATCAAAGTCAACTTATATGGAGTTTACCTGGCGAATAAGGCCGTCTTACCAGAAATGATCAAAAACGGTTGGGGGCGGATCATTAACCTCTCGGCGACCTCCGCATTCACGGCAGCGCCAGGGTGGAGCGCTCAATGTTCAGCGAAATCTGGCATCCTGGGCCTTACTCGGGCACTCGCGCTGGAGGTTGCTGCAAATGGAATCACCGTCAATGCCCTTTGTCCGGCCTGGGTGGATACAGAGTCAGCCGATGAAGCCGCTGAAATTGAAGCTGAATTTCTAGGTGTGTCAGTTGAAGAATATTGGAAAACAACTATCGACGGTTTCTATCCAATGGGCAGGATCACAACGGCAGAGGAGCAAGCCCAGTTGATGCTTTACCTGGCAAGTGAAGAAGCCGCAGGTATGACTGGCCAAGCCATTTCATTAACTGCTGGAAGCCCGTGGTAGGTGGGGAAATTCAAATAACCCTAATCTCTGGTTTGCTTTGTATTTCAATAATTTATCAATTTTGATCTGGAGGCCTCATGAGCTATCTTCGGACAGGCTACATGTCACAATTACAGCCAAGCTTCAAAGTGTTATCTCATGATCAGGTTTTGGAACTTCATAACGCAAGCTTGGAAATTCTCGATCGAATAGGTGTCCGTTTTTATCATGATGAGTCCATTGAAATCATGAAGCGGGGTGGCTGTCAGATTGATGAAGGCAACATTGTAAAAATCCCCTCATGGCTTGTCGAAAGGTCCATTCGGTCAGCTCCCAAGAGAATCATGATGTGCGACCAAGAAGGCAATCGCATCATGCCGCTGGAAGGTCGAAACTCATTCCTTGGAACCGGATCAGACTGCCTACACGTTGTGGATCATCGTACAAACAAAAGACGGCAATCGAATTTGAGCGATGTTGTTGAAGGGATGAGGGTGTGTGACGCACTCCCCAACATCGATTTTGTGATGTCCATGTTTTACCCATGGGATGTTCCTGCGGACGCGGCTGTCAAACATCAGATGGAGGTCATGTTAGAGCACACCAACAAGCCCATTGTTTTTGTAACTGAATCACTTAAGGGTTGCGTTGATTCGGTAAGGATGGCAGAGGTTGTTGCTGGTGGAGAGGCGGAACTCAGGAAGAACCCCTTTGTCGCTTGTTACATCAACGTAACCACGCCATTGCGACAAAACCGGGAGGCTCTGGAGAAAGTCTTATACCTGTCCGGCAAGGGTCTGCCATATGTCTACGTTCCGAGCGTTCGTCGCGGGATCACGAGCCCGATGACCATGGCGAGCGGGTTAGCGATGAATACTGCGGGAATTCTGGCCGGGCTAGTTTTGTCTCAATTAAATCAAGAGGGATCCCCGATCATCCTCTGTGCAGGCGGGGCAGTGCAGGCGATCGATTTGAAAACGCTAGGCAGCGCGTATGCTGCACCGGAGCGACTTTATGAATCTGCTCTGCCTGAGTTCTATGGACTTCCACGTTGGGGTTTGGGGGGATGCAGTGATTCAAAAACCATGGATGAGCAGGCCGTTTTCGAAGCGGGTATGACCATGTTTATCGATATCCTGAATGGAGTCCATCTGATTCATGATGTGGGCTACCTTGAGGGTGGATTAAGTGGCTCATTGGAGCTGCTGGTCATCTGCGATGAGATGATCGGCTGGATGAAACAACTATTTAAAGGATTGGAGATTTCCGAAGAGACGTTAGCAATTGATCTTATTGAGCAGGTGGGACACGACGGTCAGTACATCGATAGTGAGCATACAGTAAGGCATTTACGAGAGGACTGGTTCCCAGAATTGATTGATAGGGAAACATTTGAAAATTGGATAGCGGATGGTGCAAAAGACCTTCGTGAGAAAGCTCGGGAAAAAGTGGATTCCATCCTGGATGGAGAACCTACTACTTATCTATCTGATAGTGAACGTGAGCAAATAAAATCCATTGTGCGTGAAGCGGGTGAATCAGGGTAGGATGGCTCCTTGTGCAAACAAATGTGCTCGGAGTTATAACCGGGATTACCAGCGCGTTCACATGGGCGCTTGGTGGCATCCTCACGAAGTCGGTGGTTGAAGGAAAAGATCCAACGCTCGTCAATGCCATTCAGACTGTGTTCTCCTCTGTCCTTATGGTAGTGGTTATTCTGAGTCTGCAGATGGGTGGTCAGGTTCTGGATACAGAATTGACCACAATTCTCATTCTCTTTGCAGCTGCATTCCTTGGCCTCATCCTGGGAAATACATTCTTCATCACAAGCTTGAAAAATATTCCAGTGTCCATTGCATTTACCTTGTCCTCTTCATACCCATTGTTTACGGTACTTTTCGCTTGGTTGTTGATTAGTGAGCCGATCACTGCATCTGTTGTGCTTGCTGCATTATTAGTTGTTGTAGGAATTGGTTTTTTAGGGAGAAGTCAGGATCCAGATACAGAAAACACTTCCATTCTATCGACGGCTAAAGGGCGAAAGGGGAGTGCGATTGCTTTGTTCAGTGCTGTGGTATGGGGTGGAGCTACGGTCGTGATGAGGGTGGGGACATTACTGACGGATCCGTTGATCGTATCTGCCTATATGGTTTGGATTGCTGCGTTTGTATTGCTGGTTTGGCAGATCTTGAGAAGAAACCTCAGGGGAGAGCTAAAACAAATTAACGCTCGTATGTGGGTGATCCTGGCAATAGCGGGGATTATCGGGGGGACTGGACTCACCAACATTCTGTTCATATTATCCGTATTCTATGTTGGTGCTTCGAGGGCAGCAATTCTTACTGCCACGACCCCCTTGTTTTCAGCGCTCTTAGCTTGGATTTTTCTTGGGGAACGACTTTCGTGGGTTTCGGGGATTGGAATCCTACTCATCATCTTTGGCGCCGTCATTGTCAGCTTGTAACACCTTCTATATTGAGTACAGAGATGCGATTAAGCCCTAGAGAACGAGTTCGCATAGCTTTAGACCATGGGGAACCTGACAGGATTCCAATTGACTTTGGATCTACAGCCGTGTCGGGGATCACATTGAGTGCCTACAAACAACTCCGTGTTGCGCTTGGACTTAGGGAGAAAAAACCCGTTATACTCTCCAAGGCCTTCCAGCTGGCGGAGGTGGACGAGGACGTATTTCAACATTTCAAGATCGATTTCCGGCCTGTTTTTTATAACTCACATCGAGTGGAACTTTGTTCAAGTTCATCAAGTGACCGGTATACGGATGAGTGGGGAGTTGTCCGTTTCCGTCCATCGGGTGGCCTGTACTTCGACATCATTGAAAGTCCATTGGCTGATGCAGACATTGACGATTTAGAAACCTATCCCTGGCCTGATCCATTAGCCAGTTTCCGTTTTGATGGAATTGAATCACTGGCAATGAACCTCCATGAAAACACGGATTATGCGCTCGTGGGTCCGGGATATGATGGCGGTTTTTTTGAAGATGCATGGATGATGCGTGGCTATGAACAATTCCTGATGGATCTATTGATCAACCAGGAATTTTCCATTGCTCTAATGCGGAATATTTTAGATATCCGTAAGGTGATGACGGGACGCTATCTTGAACTAGTCGGCAAATATCTGGACGTTGTTTATGTTGCTGATGATCTTGCCACCCAAAGTGGTCTACTCATCTCACCCCAGACCTATCGATCCATCGTGAAGCCTCTACAGAGGGATTACTACCAATTCATCAAGGAACGAACGGAAGCCAAACTTTTCTATCATTGCTGTGGAAATATCGAACCGCTTCTTGAGGATTTTATTGAGATTGGCGTCGATATCATCAATCCTGTCCAAGTCTCCATAGAGGGGCTCGATGTTCAACGAATAAAGGAGAAGTATGGCGATAGGATTTGTTTTTGGGGAGGGATTGATACGCAGCAGGTACTTCCTCAAGGAAATCGTGAGGATGTCAGGGATGAAGTTCGTACGCGGGTGAGTGAACTGGCTAGAGGTGGTGGATATGTCTTGGCACCAGTCCACAACATTCAACCAGATGTGAAGCCAGAGAACATTTCTGTGATGTACGAAGCGGTGAAGGAATTTGGAGAATACCCGATAGGTGCTGATGATGCTGGTCCTCTCAGCAGTGCATGAGGGTGGAGGACTGTCGCCAGTAGACAGAATACAGACAACAGACAACAGATAACAGACAATAGTAGTCAGTAGACAGTAGCCTGACTATGGAGACGAGAGACTGGAGACTAGAGACTGGAGATTGGAGACTGGAGACTGGAGATTAGAGGTTAACGAGGATATGCCTCTTGATGTCACAGTTCGCATTGACTTCTTAACTTTTCAGCCTCTTGACTTTTAGATTTCTTGACTGACTAACTGTTTCCTGATTCCAGATTCCTGTTCACCCCTCAACTCATCAAGTTATTAACATATTCACTCATTGACCAATTAACTGATTGACTGATTAACTGCTCCCCGATCCCTGATCTCAGATTGCTCATAAACTCATCAACTCATTCACTTCTTTACATGTTCACTTGATTACCGATTAACTGATTCCCGATTCCTTATTGACATATCGACTTCTTGACTTATAAACCCTTTGACTTCTAGACTTCTTTACTTGTTCACCTCTCTATAGCTTCTCCCAAGGGCTTCCTATCGGATCTCGACCCGTACGCACCAGGAGTGCCATATGGGTTTTCCTGAATAGTGCTAACTGGTTCTCCCCCGCACGTTAATGGGTAAACCTGGAAATTATCAAAACGTACGTCAACATTCGGCAATTCGTAGGCATATGCCATGACACCGACATACCTCGAGCCAAGATATGTGCTATCCGTAATGCTCGTCACCATGTAACCATTCACATAGGCATCTATGGTAGAACCGTCCCTTACGATCTGAATCCGATTGGTAGCTGATCCTTGTTTTATGAGTCCGGACCAGCCATCTGCAATAATCGACCATGTCTCTGCATCGTAAATCCAGATTGCGTAATACCCGGTATGATCAATCTCAAAGGTATAAAATTCACTCCAATCATCGGATAGTCCAAACATTAAGCCATAAGTACCATATGTGCCGGACGCATTTCGTACATCGACGCTAACTCGATAATCCGAAGCCATGAAACCTGGCCTGGCACCATCCCACCAGCCAGAAGTCCTCAACAGGATGCGGTACTCACCACCGGTATATTCCCACAGTACAATCCCCGTATCCTGATCAGGCCAGCCGCTTGCAGGATCGCTAAAATCATCACTGAAGATGGGATCACAATAGTCGTGAATGATACACGGTAAGAAGACCGAGTGGATTTCTCCTTGATACTCGAAGGCTCCTTTGTCGCAAGTTCCAACGTAGGCATAACCGCGTTGATCCGCGGTCAGTGGGGAACCCAGATGGTCCATACATCCACTCGGATTACCACCGTCAATTGCCTTACTCCCTGGAAGCAAAGCGTGTGTGTCTGTAGGCCCCCCATTGTCACCGAGTGGACCCAATAATGCGGGTTGACCATACACATTACCTGTTGGATCGCCCAGGACTACACAGTAAGGTGAACCATGCTCAATGAGGTTGTACCCCCATGAATTTAGTATGCCGTCGCAGTCCGGCCCAACTATAGGGCGTATATTTCCGGATAGGATCGTGTTTTGTAATCGGACCTCACCGCCGCCATTGTAAATTCCCCCGCCTTCTCCCAATCCGCTCAAGTTGCTGTCGGCACTATTATTTGTAATCGTCACATTGCTCAGCGTGACAATATCATCACCAACATAAATACCACCGCCATCCACTTGTGCGTCGTTTCCGCTGATCGTGCTACTCGTGATGGACAATGATCCAAAGGTGTCAATTGCACCACCATAATCTCCCGCAGAGTTACTTACTAAGGTGCTGTTCTCAATTTCAAGCGTAGATCCCAAGTCATTCTCTATTCCTCCGCCGCTTCCCAGGATGCACGAGTTTCCTACGAATGTCACTGTATCGAGCGTCGCGGTTCCAACATTGTAAAGACCACCGCCATAGCCGGAAGAAGCGTCATTATCCGAGATTATTGAATTGGTGATGGTCAGATCGCCAGCGTTGTAAATTCCGCCTCCACTATCACTGGCGTAATTGCTGTGAACTGTGACGTTGTTCAGAACCAAAGTCCCTTGGTTATAAACTCCACCACCATATAAGTCAGGAGATGGATCTCCAGATTGGATCTGGAGATCGGACATATTGACCGTCACAGAGGGCAGGATGTGAAATACACGATCGTTGCTGAAACCATTTATCGTGGGTGGTGTGGTTTCATTGCCGAGAATGATCAGGTCTTCGGTGATGTCGAAATCCCCAGTCGCAGATGCATCCTCTCCTGTTCCCCCGATCGTCAGCTCATACATACCGGTGTCTAATTGGACCGTGTCAGTTCCAATTAGCGCGTTCGCCTCCTGGATTGCAGCCCGTAGTGTGCACACCGCGGTGGATGTAGCGCAGGTGCCATTTCCAGGTTCCACATCGACAGCGTCTAAAGGGCTATTTACAACAAAAATGGTTGCGCTCGAGACATCCTGGTTGGTGATGAGCAGGAATGCAAAGATGAATGTGATGGAAAGAATCACCCTCACGGTGAAGTTGATTCTGGATGACATGGAGGATTTCCTGATCGTTCCCATGGGTTCAGCCTCCTTCTGGTCGGGATTTATGGAGGAACGGATCCGTACCATCAAGTCACCAATGAATGGGGAAGCACATTCTCAATGCAACCAAACTGCGATGATCAGTACCGATTCAGCAGAAGATGGGATGATGTGAACGTCGTTGGTGAAAGAGGCTGCGGAGGTTTTTAACAACATCATATAGGAGGAGAGGGGTGAAAGCAAGATTCTAGCTTTAGGCTGTAAGCTATAAGCTCTAAGCTTTCAGCTTTTAGTTATTAGCTGTTAGCCTTTAGCTTTTAGCGATCAGCAATCAGCAATCAGCTTTCAGCTTTAAACTATAAGCGCTAAGCTTTCAGCAGCCAGAATACAGACATCAGTAGCCAGTAGCCAGATTGCAGAGAACAGCAAACAGATTACAGATTTACGAATATCGTATCAACCTTCATTGAATACGCATCAACTTCTTCACATATTCACTCATTCACTCATCCACCTGTTAACCGATTAACTGATTCCTGCTCCCAGTTTCCTGATCGGTAAAGTTTTCAGTAGTTGACCCATTACATATCAACTTATCAACTCGTTGACTTGCAACTAACTGTCAGAATCCTCTACAATAGCATTAGTTAAGTGCGCACGGGCGAGAGACTTTGCAACTATCACTCGTTCCTTCGTATCAACCAACCACAATAAACATCTCTCGGCATTCATTGCCATGGCACTGTTAAGTGTCGTTAGAATCAATGCATTTTTCTTCACCATAAGTACTTGGGAAGCCTTGATTTCGGTCTACAATACGAACCAAGGATTAGATTGGACCGCGGCAAGTTCGCAGGAGAGGAAGTCATGAATAAGCTCTATTCATTGTCCAGAATGATTGTCTTGCTATTTNNNAGATCCTGCAAGATATGATCGCTGACTTCAATGCGATGAATGAGTGGGACATTACAATCCAAGGCGAGTACACGGGTGGTTATGGCGAGATCTACAATAAAGTCCTGACCGGCATCCCAACAGGTGATGTACCCGTGATGACTGTCTGTTATCAAAACCAAGCCGCTACCTATGTTACGCAGGGAGCCATCGTTGAATTGACACCTTACATCGAAAGTGAGAAGTGGGGCTTTACAGATGAAGAACTGGAAGACTTCTTTACATTCGTTGAATTGGGCGATATCTTACCCCAATTCGATGGGCGCTACGGTTTTCCGCCGCATCGCTCCATGGAGGTCCTTTACTACAATGAGGATTGGTTGAACGAGCTCGGTTATGACCACCCTCCACAAACGTGGGACGAGTTCAAGGAGATGGCTTGTGCCGCTTCCGATCCTGTAGCTGGCACCTATGGCTACGAGCTATCCATCGATGTGTCAACATTTGCTGACATGCTATTCAACCGAGGCGGTAAGATGCTCCTGGATGATGCCAGTGGTTATGCTTTTGGTAATGATGCTGGACTGGATACTCTCATCTTCTTACAAGAACTCTTTGAAGAGGATTGCGCCATCCTGGAGGTAGAAACGTATGGTGACCAACCTGATTTCGGTCAAAGGAAGGTACTCTTCACAATCAGCAGCACATCTGGATTGCCTTACTACCGCAACGAAGTAGATGAGGGCGCGGGATTTACCTGGTCGATCTCCACTTTACCCACCACGTTGGAAACACCACGTGTCAATATATACGGAGCCAGTCTGTCCATCATGCGCACGACGCCGGAGGAGCAGCTCGCGGCTTGGCTCTTCATAAAGTGGTTGACCGAACCAGAACAATCCGCGCTCTGGTCACGCGGAACGAATTATTTCCCCGTTCGTGAATCCGCAGCTCAAGAATTGACAGAATATTTTTCGGAGAACCCACAGTTCGAGAAGGCTTTCGGTTTCCTCGACTACGACATCGCAATTGAGCCCGGTGTGGCAACGTATGATGAATGTCGTGATTTGATCAGCGAGATGTTGGAAGCCGTCGCTCTCGGAGATGATCCAGCTACATGGTTGGCTGATACTATCGCTGAGTGCAACGCTTTCCTGGCGGAGGTATCTACGGAGTAAGTAGACCTTTTTATTAAACGTGTAACCACAGTATTCCTGAATCAAAACTGAGTCGAAGGGTTTAAACTGCGACTCAGTTGGTTTAACATGTTGCCTTCACAGCAACAACAATGTTTGATCACAAAGTGCTTATTACATGCTTTCCGTGGGGTGTCTTATTCTTCAATCCCGATGATGCCCCGAAGATGATCTGCCTGATCTCGAAGTCGTTGGAAATATTCAGTCTCTGTAATTTCGGCTAACTTCTCTTCCTGGCGGGCTTCATCCAGCTCAATGCGCAGTTCCCTAATTTGTCTCTGCAATCGTTGCTCACGCTCTTGAGCCTCACGGAGCGTCTTTTCGTAAAGGATTGCATTATCGATGGCTGGAGCGGCTTGGGAGGTGATGGTGGTAAGTAAATTAAGGTCAGCCGCTGTATATGTTATTGGATGTTCAGTGAATAGACTAATACTTCCCGTTGCTTTACCCTTGGCTTTGATCGGAGCATAGATCAAAGATTGGATGGAACTCTCATTCACATGAAAGCGTGGATCTGATTGAGCGTCGTTGACGATTTCTGCCATTCCCATCGACGCTACCTTGATCATGATTTCTTTATTGTGGGTTTGTTTTTCGATGTCCTCGAGTGGTATACCCCATGATGCAATGAACTCAAACCTTACCGATTCTCCGCTCCTCCACAAGAAAACCGCTCCTGTGGCCTCGATGAGCCTTGTAGCCTGCTCAAGCGTTGCCTTGGCGACCTTTTCCAGTTCGAGCGAAGCGCCCAGATTCTCGGCGAGATTATAGAGCAGGTTGATTTGGCGATACGTGCTCAGGACTTCGTCAATCAGTTCCTCTTTCTCGAATTCGTAATCGAGTAGGCGGTTGAGAAGTGCAGCGATCGGACCTGCTGCATGTTCTCCCGCGACCAGGCCAATTTTCTTGCCTTCACAGAGTATCGGGTGTTTCTCCGCAGATTCCCCAAGCGCCAGGTCTGGAACCCCAAGCAATACATCCCCCTCTTCATCCAGGATAGCAACTGACACACCGCTGATATGAAGAATACCCTCCAGTAGTGCCCCCATACCATCTTTTCCGAAAAGCAACTCGTCCAAAGAAGTCTGTTCCACGGCTTCCGTCCGGCGATGGTGTAGACTTAGCCTGCTAAGTCTAGTACATCTCTGGCGATTTCGACGACACGATCTGGATCAAAGGGCTTGGTTAAATAAACATCCGCGCCGACTTCGATGCTTCTCTGCTTGTCAGCCTCCTGACCCTTTGCAGTTAACATGACGATATAGACATCACGCATGCCCAGCTGATTTTTAACGGTGTCGCAGACCTCGAAACCGTCGAGGATAGGCATCATGATATCTAGATAGATGAGGTCAAATTTCGTCTCTTGAATTCGCCCCAACGCCTCTTCCCCATTGCTGGCTGTAAAGATCTCGATGTCACCATACTCGTCTGAAAGGTCTCGCAATGTACGTTCCATGAGTAGCAGTGTTCGTCGTTCGTCATCCACGAGTAATATCCTATGTGTCACGAAATTCCTCCCCTCATGATCAAAACTTCGAGATTCATGATGGTGACTCATTCTCGGTCTCTGAGGGCAAGGGCAAGCTGAAAGAAAAAGTGCTGCCCTTGCCCAGGGTGCTTTCAAGCCAAATGCGACCACCATGATGCTCCACAATCTGTTTCGAAATGGGCAAACCAAGGCCTGTCCCTTTGGACCTATCGGTGAGAGGATCACCAGCCTGAGCAAATTTTTCGAAGACCCTATCGAAATCCTCTTCAGCAATACCAATCCCCGTATCGCTCACACTCACAACAACTTCGTTATCATCTTGTCGAACTTTACAAGTGACCAATCCTTCTTGAGTGTACTTCACGGCGTTCGATATTAGATTTAGCATCACCCGAATCAAACCATCTTGATCGCCAAGCACCTCGGGGATTCCTTCATCAATTTCAAGATTGAGTTCCAATTCTTTCTCATCAAATAGTGGTGCTGAGGTGGATAATGCCTGCTCCACGACATATTCAATCGAGAGTGGTTCCATTCGCCACTCCATCCTGCCGTGCTCGATTTTCGCAAGATCAAGCATATCGTCGATCAGGTCTGTCATTCTTTGACCCTCATCTACGATAATCTCGATCGATTCAACTACCTCATTCACTGCTCTTTCCGTCTTTCGATCCTTTACATCTGTTTGAGGAAAGATCCAATCGGCGAGATCTTTCTGTGTCCTTCTTGCGAATCCATAGATATGAGTCAGAGGGGTTCTCAATTCATGGCTGGCATTTGATACGAATTCGCTCATCGCTGTTCGAGCAGCTTCGGCCGAATCCTTGGCTTCTCGCAATTCAACCTCAGCCTGTTTTCGATCGGTGATGTCAGTCCGAATGCCCAGGATCCCACCCTCTTGTGTCCTATATTCGCTCACCTGAATCCATCGACCGGTAGATAATTTCTGATCAAATGGGATCCCTGGCGCGCGATGACGTTTCAGACGACCGGCAATCCATTCCTCAACCCGCCCAACGGCATCTTCATAATACCCACGCTCTGCCGCGCCCCGAACGATGTCCTCAAAATGTGCACCAGGGACGATAAGGTCGGCGATCTCGGTATGCATGTCTCGGTACTTCTGGTTACACAGTATCAGTTGGTCATCGGAATCGTAGAGAACGACACCCTCTGGAATCCCCTCAATCGCTTGCATCAATCGTGCCTCAGCTGCCCCCGCGCGCTCCTCAAGCAATGAGTAGCTTTCCTGCAATTCAGCGGCCATATAATTAAAGACACTTGCCAGCTGACCCAACTCGTCCTGGCTGGTCACGGGCACGAGCACCTCGAAATCACCCTCGGCCAATTGAGCTGCAGCATTACTTAACTGGCGGATCGGCTCATTGATACTGCGAATAGTCCTGAAACTCAAAAGTACGCCCAAGATGATGACACCACCGGCCGCAAGGGCGGTTACAGTGATAGAAGTACGACTCGCCTGATCCATTTGCTCCTCTGCCTTGATAAAGTCTTGTTGAATGAGGATCTGCGCTTTGCGTAATTCGGATAACAAATCTGCATTGATGGCTTCAAACTCAGGTTCTGTCGATGCCTCTGTTGTGTTGGACACAACGGCCTGCGCCGCCTCCCAATCACCAGCCATGCCTAAATCAGCAGATTCATTTGCCATGACGATTAATTTATCCAGATACTCAACGGTCTGGCGTAGGCGGGTGCTTACAGGATCGCCCTCCGAGCGCGAGTTTGCTTCATCCATGAGGTTATTGCGGCTGACTTGCAATCCTGCCACACTCACTTTGATGCTGTCTGTTGGAAAGCGCTGGCTCTCTTCCGAAAGGTGCTGGAATGAAGCTTGTGTGAAAGCAACACGATGAGTCAGCAGAACCAGGACGGTACTGTCCTGGCGAACATCAGCGATAAGTGATAAGTCATCAAGGGTATCTAACCAGGCCTGTCGAGCCTGGTTATAGACATTTAGCTGCCACACCGCGATGGCGATTGTCACGAGGAGCAGAATCCCGATCAATACCGGTCCCATTACGAGGCGAAACAGCACACCACGTGTGGCTCGTTGGTTGGGAACCTCGACGCCTATGTCAGTGGTTATGGTGTGATGCTCCTTTTTCATGGCTACATTCTCTTTATGGTTATCTTCATCATTCAGTCAACCATCCAGCAACATCTTGCTCACAAGATTGGATGCGTTCCGTTGTCACATCAGTTCGATTGTGAAGTAAAAGTTTTCCATCAATCATGAAATGATTCCGCTGAATGCAACAACCCATTTTTCAGGCCGTATTGCATGCATTCACCAGTGCCTGAACTACCATGCCCATTCGATTTGCCGACATACGCGCTCGAATCGTGCTTTCGTTGCCCCTGGGAGTGGGACCGATTTCTGTTGGATAGAGTAATCGAATCGGTATCGCTACTTCTTCACGCCAATGGCTGATCGCCAATAGCTCGCCTACTTCACCATCACTCCAAGTTGCAATTGAATAGGGTACGTTGTATTGAAATCCGCGGTCAGGCGTTCGTCCGTGTCTCTCGATCGCTGCCTCCATGATCCAATAGAATGCCTGAGGAATTTCTACGGGTTCCCGATCGAATACCACCATTCGACCCTCGACTCGTCCATGAGCAGCCGGTTCTATATAGGTTTCAAAGAAATCATTCGCTTGCTTGGCGAAATAGTCTTGATCATCCGATTCGATTCGATCGATCACCTGCTCGGCTAACTCGCTCCATCTCAATGTATCGTCGGGAGGGGGATCCGCAATGACGTCATATACAACCTTGAGTAAGCCATGTGTGATAGCGCGCTCGCGATCTGTGACGCCTTCGGTTGATTGCGTTGGATCGCGAGTACAAAGTGATGCAATACGACCCCAAGTTAAACTCGTACTATCCGCTGACTTCCCCCAGAAGTATGCCCAATCCCCGCCTAAGATGACTTCTACGCCAGCTTTCAAGAATTCGGGAATCCGAAACCAATTAGCCTCATGTCGATTAAGGATGCTGATGTCGACGCCTGCTGCGTGCCAGCGCTTAATCATTCTCCGAATGGGTGTGTAAACCGATGCATCTGGGCGATCACCAATAATGAGGATCCGGTCGAGGTCGACAGTCGAAACATCCGGAAGCATTTCCTTCCAGAGCCATCTTGATCCGTCTGGCGTATCCGGATAACAAAGCACTTCCACGTCATAACCAGCCTTTGATAGATGCTTCCGACTGATACCAGCTGTCACCAAACTATGAACCTCGAATGGGAGGACGAGCAGGGCAGTTCTGTCCACTGGTGCTTCTATTTGTTCCTCCGATTCCGGATAATCTGGGATAACTTGTTCTGCATTGATCCTATCTATTGTCCAGTCAAGAGGTGTACTGTTGAGATCCCCTTCAAGCATCTCGATCTGTATGTTGTGGACAACCTCACCTTTTGTAAACACCTCCAGATCAATTCGGTTGTCGCAGTGTATTCGTACACCCAGGATTTCATCCAGACTTGTCCAGTGCGGCATCGCATCGGGGAAGAAAAACTCCAAGACCTCCCGGAACTTTTCTCTGTAATCCGACCGTCGGTGGTCGATATCCATCGCATCCGCTACACGTAGAATGGATGCCAAGAGGCCAGTACGAATTCGTTCATTATGAATCCTGTCCACGCGGGTCGGATCGTATTCGCGGCGATGCCATCTGCAGAGCTGTCCGACGATTTCGGCTTCAGCTTGAGTGAAAGGCAAATCTCCTTCCTTTGTCAACTTAATGACAGTCTCCTGGCTGATGACATTGTGCCTTTCCCGATCGACTACATTGCCGATATCATGAAATAAAGCCCCAGCCCTGAGTAAGTGCCTTTCGCGTGTCGAAAGATCCATGACGTAGCTAAGCTGAGTGGCGAAAGATTTAACCCGCAAGCCATGACTAGGACCGTGATCTGTAAATTCGCTCAGCCTGGCACGTGCGAATTGGAGCATGGGAATGGCTGTCCTCAACGTGGCGATTTCTTGGATGGAGTACAGTCGATCCCCTGCAAGAAGGGCTGGCCATAATTTCGGTGTGAGCGTGGTCCTGCGGGTCACTCTGCCAAGGGTGACCTGATAGAGCCCATCATCAGTCATGCGGAGTCGTTTCTTCGAACGTAACTCTTCCAGCACGACTTCAATCGAATCCGGATCAGCATCCAGCATCTTGGACAAGTCCGCTGCGTTACAGGGTCCGTGTCTTGAAAGATGAAGCAGAACCTCACGCTGCTCGCGAGGAAGATCTAAGAATTCCAACGTGCTGAATCGTGTTCTAGTCACCAGGTTTCAGGTCCGGACTCTTAAGCATGTCGTCGACATATTGGTATGTCTCAGTGATCGCGTGATGTGGAAAATGAGCCGCAAAGATTCCACGACTTCCCAAGTCCATCATCTCCAGTGAAAATGGAATAGCAGCCAGGACTTCGCTTTGGTAAGTCTCTTTTACTTTTGTTTTGATGGCCTCCAGTTCGATCGATGGCGGCACCTTGTTTATCAGCATTGTTATACGCGGAACCTCCAGCTGACTAGCCACTCTCAGTGTGACCCCTGTACCTTCATAGTCTTGCTGGTCAGGTCTCAGGATGATGATAAGAACATGCGCGAGGATTAATGAGAGCAAGGTCTCTTCATTCAACCCTGGGTGGGTATCGATAAACAAGAAATCTAGAGAAAGGGCATCAACGAGCTGTCGAATGCCTTGTGTCAGCAATTCAGCGTTGTACCCCTCACGTAACACACGAGCGATTTCTCCAGCTTTGATGCTTGAAGGGATGAGATAGAGCTGCCCTTTGATACTCTGTGTAAGATTTTGGGTAACATTGAGGGCGGTTTCAGTGATCTCTTTGCCGTGCCAGAGATAATCATTGAGGGAGGAAGTGATCTGCTCACCTCTTAACCCAAAGATGATGTGAATACCGGGGGATTGAATATCGGTGTCGATCACTCCTACACGGAATCCCTCAGCAGCGAGAATGTACGCCAGGTTGGCCGTGGTATTTGATTTCCCAGTTCCTCCACGGAAGGAATGGATGGATATGATCTTCGCCAGAGTCGCACCTCCTCATTCCAATCCAATCTCAGTTTTCAAATAACCGCAGTGGTTAATGAACGAAAAGCCCGACCTCAAAAAGCCGGGTATTTGAACGCCGGTTAGAGAGATTGGACCCTACTAAATAGAGGTCATTAAATTTGATCACGTGATCTGACTCTAGGAGTAATGTACAGTAAAAAAACGATCTTTACAATCACATGCAGCTCAATTCGTGCTACTAGCTATTGGGAATTAAATCCTGATCGACATGCTCTGACCTTAAACACTTTAAGCTATAGGCTATAAGCTCTAAGCTTTCAGTAGCCAGATTACAGACGACAGTAGACTGATTACAGATTTACGAATATCGTCCCGATCTTTACTGAATACTCATCTACTTCTTCACTTTTTCAATTCTTCACTTGTTGACTGATTAATCGTTCCCTGATCCCAAATCTCATCTGCATAACCTCTCGTTGAAGCTCCCTTCTTTTTCATGTAATATGAATACATAAAGCCTTCACCATAAAGCCTATTGCTAACGGGTCTTTGTTCACACTTCACATATTACATTTCCGAGCTTTGAGGCAGATCACCCGACTGAATCCTGGTCTGACGTTTTTCTTATCAAGTAGAGTGAGCAGTATAGGTTGTTTTGGAACTGTGCATTCCAAGCTTTTGGGAGGCTTTTTTCAATCTGCAGCTGATTTGGATCCCAAATCATAAAACTTAATCGCATTCATCGTGATCGATGTCGCATGACTATTCACCAAAGGTGTGAGATGAAAAACATAAATCTGGCTCCAAATCTAAAAGCGATCCTAGTGCTAATCCTGATCATACTCTTCATGGGAATAGGACACGAGGTTCCGCCGGTGAGCGCTGCCGGGCCTTGGTACGTGAAGCCTGGGGGGGATGATCTGGCGGACTGCTTGAGTCCAGCAACCGCGTGTGCCACCATAAATGGCGCCATCGGTAAAGCTTCCACTGGCGAAACCATCAATGTTGCAGAAGGAACTTATACGGGGAGCGGTACTGAGGTCGTGCTCATCGACAAGGACCTGACCCTCTCAGGAGGCTGGGACACAACATTCTCAACACAGAGTGGTGATTCGATGATTGATGGTGAAAGTGCACGACGGGCTATTGCCGTGCACACACCCACATCTGCGACGATCGATAAGTTTGTACTGCAAAATGGTTCCTATACCCACGGTGGTGCCCTCGGTAGCAGCGGCACGGTCACAATTAGTGACAGTACCATCCACTCCAGTGAGGCGACATCTACGATGGGCGGCGGTATCTACAACACTGGCACGATGACCGTTAACAACTGTGAAATCTATGACAACACCTCCAAGTATGGCGGTGGGATTGGGAACAGAGACACAATCACGATTAACGACAGCCAAATATATGACAACACCGCTACTGGGACTCCTTCTGATAATTTTGGCGCAGGTGGCATTTACACCGAGGGGGGAGTGGTTAACCTGGTTAACAGTTCCATTACGAATAACAAAGCCGACACGAGATTAGGAGGGGGGATATATAGCAATGTCGGAAGTGTCAGACTCACAAATTCATCCGTGTCAGGCAACTCAGCCCAAACAGCAGGTGGGATTTATAAGACCGGTGGCGCCATTGCACTTATCAATAGCACCATTAGTGAGAACACGGCTGCAAATGGCGGTGGGATCTACCACTGGAACTCAACAACAAATATTTACAGCAGCACGATCAGCGACAATGCTGCCACCTCCAAGGGTGGAGGGATTTACATCTCAGGGGGAACGGTCAATCTTAAGAACTCCATTCTCTCTGGGAATTCAGCGAATACTGGAGCGGAATGCTATGGTGTACTTACCTCAGTCGGATATAACCTATTTGGGGACACCACCGATTGTACGCTAACGCCAACCACGGGGGATCAGACCGGGACCGATCCACAGCTTGGCCCTCTCATTGGCTCGCCTGCTTATCATCCGCTCCATCCGAGCAGCCCTGCCGTAAACGCTGGAGATCCTGCCGGATGCACGGATCATACCGGTACCCCGCTCACGACCGACCAGAGGGGCGTCGCGCGAGATGGATCATGTGACATTGGCTCCTATGAGTACGTCACCCCCGGTGCCCCTGATAGCATACTTGCCGTAGCCGGATCATCTCAGCGTACCCCGCCACTCTTCGAATTCGACGAGGTTCTTCAGGCGATGGTGCTGGACAATGTCGGTACACCGGTAAACTCTGTCCTTGTCACCTTCACAGCGCCCTCAAGTGGCGCAAGTGGTACCTTCGAAGACAGCGGTACGGACACAACATCAGCCACCACAGACGAACTCGGTATTGCCACAGCCTCGACGTTCACTGCAAATGATCAATTCGGGAGTTACTCTGTTAACGCTAATTATTCCGGCGGACCGAGCCCGGCAGAGTTCACATTGTCCAATCTGGCCTGGTACGTTTCGACGGATGGGAACGATTCCAACGACTGCCTGAGCCCAACGACCGAATGTGAAACCATCCAAGGCGCCCTTGGGAAAGCACTCTCCAAGGATAAGATCTTTATCGGAATTGGTACCTTCACCCCGCCAGGCGGTCAAGGATATTCAATTAGTAAAGACATTTCCCTTTTAGGTGGGTGGAACGAGGCGTTTACTTCGCAAGACGGCCGCACAACCATCGATGGTGAAGACTCAAAGCGCGGCATCAATATTGAAAATGGCTTGAGCGTCGTGATCGAAAATTTCACGATCCAGAACTGTGATTCGAACGATTTTGGTGGCGGGATTAAAAATGGTTCTAGGTCCGACCTCACATTGAGCAATAGCATCATTCGTGATAACTATGCCTCCTCTGGCGGTGGTGCGATCAGTACAGGCAGCGGAACCTTGACAATCTACAACAGCTCAATTGTAGGCAATTCCGTCTACGGTGGCGGAGGGGCAATCTCAACATTCGGTGGAACGACTATCCTGAACAACAGCGTTGTCAGAGACAACTATGCATTCCAATGGGGCGGAGCGTTTAACAACAACTGCGCCAATCTATATATCAACAACTCCACGATAAGTGGGAATTCAACCGACTCAGGTGGTGGGGGTATCCTACACTCATGTACGGGTTACACGCTCAGCGTCAACAGCTCTACTATAAGCGACAACACATCGATGGGAAGCGAAGGAGGAGGCATACGAGCACTTGGTGATGGCGCCATCATGCAGAACACAATATTGGATGGTAACTATTCCCCCCATGGTGGTTCGGATTGTGCAGGAAATATCACTTCTCTTGGTTACAACTTGGTTGGTGATTCTTCCGGTTGCACAATAACAACAAGCACTGGGGATCAAATAGACGTCGATCCAATTCTTGGACCCCTGGTGGGTTCCCCTGGGCATCACCCGATCGCGGCGACCAGCCCTGCGGTGGAGGGCGGAAATCCGGGCGGTTGCACGGAACATGACGGTGATCTGATCACGCATGATCAGCGCGGAATCGCTCGAACCGGAGTTTGTGATATTGGCTCATATGAATACATTCCGCCTGGTTCACCTGACTCTCTAGAAATATTAAGTGGTACACCTCAGCGCGTAGCTCCAGGAAATCCCTTTGCTGATCCATTTGAGCTTGTGGTCATTGACGTTGTAGGATCCCCGGTTCCAGGGGAAAGTGTACATTTCCAAGCCCCGACAACCGGAGCGAGTGGTACCTTCGCAGATAGTGGCAATCCGGACACAACTGCGGTCACGGATGATGTAGGCGTTGCAACATCTTCAGCATTCACTGCTAATGATGTGCTTGGGTCATACACCGTCGAGGCATCTGTAGTCGGTGTACCGGAATCCGTTTATTTTGAACTCACGAATGTCGTATGGTACGTGTCGACCGATGGAAATGATGGGAATGACTGTCAAAGTTCCACTACCGAATGTGCGAGCATCAACGGGGTACTCATAAAACCAGGTTTTACCGAAGGCGATCGGGTACTTGTTGGCTCTGGAACCTACTATGGTACTGGCACCGAAGTCGTACTCCTCGACACGGGTGTTGAGCTTTTGGGTGGGTGGAATTCTGGATTCAACACGCAAGATGACTACTCAGTATTGGACGGAGAATCTTCAAGACGACCGCTGACCATCAATGCAGATGTCACGACTTCTTTGGAACGTTTCACTTTTCAAAATGGCTCAGCTTCCGGTGGAGGAGGGCTGAAGAACCTGGGTAGCGCGAGTCTTCAGAACGTTCGCGTGGTGAATAACTACAGCTCATCCTACGGCGGAGGTGTACGGAACGACGGAACCCTCGAAATTGTAAACTGTGAAATGAGTGGAAACTCCGCATACACCCAAGGTGGGGCTGTGGATAATGATCAAACTTTAAGTTTGGATAATTGCCAGATCACGTACAACTCAGCAAATAATTCTGGCGGAGGGATTTATAACGAACACGGCGACCAATCCATAATCGATAGTATCATCGCCCATAACACGGCCAGTTCCGGCGGAGGGATCTACAATGGCGATTTCACAACACTCGAAATCGTGAATTCAGCAATCACATCCAATGACGCAAATAACGGTGGTGGTATCACTGATTCCCGGGGCACGACCTCTATTACGAACACCTCGATAACTGACAACCACGCAACCAGCAATGGTGGGGGAATCTATAAGGACAGAGACACGCTTACGTTACACAACGTCACCATCGCAAATAACACCGCGTCTGTTGGCGGGGGCATCTATAACCACAGTGATTTCATGGGGACGGGGACGATCACACTTGAGAACAGCATCCTTGCAGATAATTTCTCATCATCATCTAGTCCGGATTGCGATGGAGAGGTTAGCTCCCTAGGATATTCGCTTGTTGAAAATACGGCTGGCTGCACATTCACTTCCGGGGTCGGTGACTTGCTCGGGATTGACCCACGATTTGGACCGTTGGAGATCTCACAGGGCTACCTGCCACTTTCATTGGACAGTCCGGCGATCGATGCTGGAAATCCTGCAGGTTGTTTGGACCATGATGGGGTCACTATAGTTAGCGACCAACGAGGTGCTCCCAGAGTTGATCGATGCGACATCGGCGCAATTGAGTATCAGAACTTGGACGCCTCGAGAAAGACCGCTGACATACTGTCGGGCCCACCAGGCGCTTCGGTGACCTATATCATCACGCTAGAGAACACGAGTGATTCTCCGGCAACGGGCGTCACTTTAACCGATACTTTACAATCCGAACTTAATTATGAGATCGGATCGCTAACCGCGACCTCTGGTTCGTATGAATACCTCGACGGTGTGATCTCATGGAATGGATCCGTGGGTCCTAATTCCATGGAGCAAGTTCAATTTACGGCGACCATTGACCTCAACACAGCCTGGGAAACTCAAGTTGTGAATACGGCTATCATCAACAGCGGGGGCGTTGATATTCATAGAAGTGTCTCTATAACCGTAGGTGGATCGATTTGTGATTTTTCCAAGTACGGAGGAAATCCTGTTTTGTCAGTTGGCGCTCCCGGTAGCTGGGATGAAGAAGGGGTGTGGGATCCGACCATACTCAAGCAAGGTTCCACCCATATGCTTTGGTACATTGGTGCGGACGCATCCTGGACTCGTCAAATTGGATTAGCGATTTCGCCCGATGGTGAGATTTGGACCAAGGAAGGATCGAATCCAGTGCTTTCTCCTACGGAACCTTGGGAGGGCACGGCGCTTGGAGGACCATCAGTCATTTTCGATGGTGGTTTGTTCAAAATGTGGTACATGGCCTTCGATAGCAGTGGGGTGGGGCGAATTGGTTACGCCACCTCGCCCGATGGCATAACTTGGACCAAATACGGGGGAAATCCTGTGTTGGATACGGGAACCACAGGCTCTTGGGAGAGCGACGATGTTACCACACCGACTGTGATCAAAGAGGGAAGCACATATCACATGTGGTACGGGGGCTATGATGGTGGGGCCTTCCGGATTGGGCATGCCACCTCCAGCGATGGGATCAACTGGACCAAAGATGGATCCAATCCAGTGTTGGATGTAGGTCCTGGTGGTGAGTGGGATTGGCTCAGTGTGTATAGCCCAAGTGTGATCAAGGTCGGGGATGAGTATCAGCTCATGTATTCGGGTAAGACTTTACCGCTAAGTTGGCAATCAGGATACGCCACATCCTCGAATGGTGTTGATTGGAATCGAGAGACCATTCTCATACCGGAAGGTGCACCGGGCACATTTGATTCTGGTGGGGCTGATCATGTAACACAGGCGTTGAGTGGACCAAACGTAAACCTTTGGTACGCAGGCACGGATGATTCGGGTACATACAGCATTGGGTACGCTCAGGCGGAGCTCTGCTCGGAGGGTTCACATCGTGTATACCTCCCCTTGCTGATGAAGTCATATCCGTCCGTACCTCCTTGTGATCCTTACTACACGGATGATTTCAGTGACCCCAGCAGTGGTTGGCCGATCAGTGATGATGCCTTCGCAAAATTCGATTATGTTGGCGGAGAGTACCAGGTGTGGATTAAAGTACCGGACACTGGTTGGCTTATCACGCCTGGAGCGATGGCGTCTGATTTTACCGCTTCGGTTAGTGCCCGGCGTTTGGCAGGAACAGATGGACCATATGGAATGATTTTTGCCATTAGTCCGGATTGGGATGAGTATGTCCAGGCCATCATTGATGATAATTGGTTCAGCATGTGGAAATACGACTCCGGTTTCTGGGGCGCGCTATGCAGCTGGCAGCAATCAGCTCACATACAAACCGGGACCAACTGGAATCGCATGAAGGTTGTGCGAGATGGCTCGAGCATCGATTACTACGTAAATGGACATTTATTATGTACGGGTTACTTACCGGATTTCTATGGATTCAGGGGAATTGGTGTGTTAGCCGTTGCCCCAGTTTCCAACGCGCTTGAATTCCGTTTCGATGATTTCATGCTGTACGATCCGAGCTGCGGAGAGTCTGCGACTTTTGCTGGGATACCGATGGGTGAACCTGCGATCCACCCCATCCCTTCACCCCCGCCAAGAGATTGAGGGTAAATATTGGGGGTGATGAGGATTGATAATAATTCAGCTTTAAGCTGTTAGCTTTTAGCTATTAGCTGTCAGCTTTCAGCACTCAGCTTTTAATTATTAGCTTCATATTTTGCATATCAAATCTGGAAGAGTGGATACAGATGTCTTGCAGCTGTCTACTACTTCATTGTTTCACCGTCTCCAGTCTCTAGTCTCCAGTCTCTAGTCTCTCATCCCCTGTTTTTAGCTAACAGCTAATAGCTAAAAGCTAACAGCTTCCCCTGCAATGCAATTGTAAGGCCCATGTAATTGCACTTCTCTGAAAGTCCTTTATCCTTAATCCCGTCAGGCCGCCAAATCCTCACGAGGCTGAGGGTCGATGCAACCCGGTGGGGATGGATGTGATGCGAAAGGACATCGCATTCAAAACAAATCGACCGAATTCAGAGTGCAAGCAATAACGTAAGTCAGTGTATGGACTTCGAAGGATGGATCTTCGAAGTCAAATTCGGCGCGTGTACCTCGCTCGGTGGATTATCTTTGCGCGGGTGGGGAGAGGTGGTGGCGGTCAATAACTGTGAGGTGGAATTCTTTGATGGCAGAAGTTCGTAGATGCTCGGATTGTGGAAATGAAATACTGGGGTGGGCAGAGGGCGTGTGCTACGTTTGCGCTCGCAATAAGAGAACCTATCAAAGAAGGAACGGATTGGTCACTCATCAGCGCCCGAAACGGTATCGAACGTTATCGCAAGGGGAAATCAAGAGGAGTCGGATCATCCATTGGACCATCCGGGAAGGGCATAAACGCGAGGGGAAGCCAGTCACCAGGAAATCCATTCAATATTCCATCTCGACCTCGGATCTCGTAGCTTGTCGAGAGGGATTTCACCGACTGATCCGTGAGGTCTTTGGTGAGGGTCTACATTTCTGCCAGCTCTTGAAAGACCTGGGCTATCCCAGTGAGAAAGTGGACAGGTGGCGTGATTGTGAGGACTGGATGTGTATCTTCCTCAAACGTTTCGAGAAAAATCTCTGTGACCTCATGCGGCGGACATTTCCGGACCTCCAGAGGATTGGCTTGATTGTGTCGCCAGAATCAACCCAAAATCGCCTGCCACAATGTGGACAATCCACCATACCATCACCAATGCTAGACATTCGACACTCCCCATCGCCCACTCTCATAAACCTGGGCTCCTGCAATCAGAGATAGGGGCAGTTCGATAATCAAATCGATCGAATCGATTAATGCTAATCGGTATGGGATGAAACCAAGATTTGCATGATTGAGTTGAAATGCGAAGACAAATGCAAATGCAAACCCGCTAGCTATCAAGGCTGTTTTAGGACCCACACCGAACATTGGGCGTAGTGAGGCATACAGCCAAATCAACATGAAGCAATTGAACAGTGCGATGGCTATATTAAAGGCTTGATCACGCAGCGTCCATTCCGATACTCCTGCGACGCCACGGATGGAACCCAGTGAATCGTTGAGCAGCACCGTGCTGATCAATATTTCCCAGACAAATTCGATGATGATAAAGGCCAGGATTGTTGCTAAGCCAGCCAGCAGCAAACGAGATGGTCGGATTCTGTTCATGGGAACCTCCAGCATGAGGCGTAGTTCACTTCAAATCTTGCGTTCCTCGAAAACCAATGGTTATTTCTCAATCTCATCTCCGTATGAGAAAACATCGTCGACCTTAAGCCCGAAAATCTGTGCGATCTTGAAAGCCAGCTCGAGGGAGGGGGAATACTTAGCGGCTTCGATGGCATTGATCGTCTGGCGTGTGCAGCCTGTCAACGCAGCAAGCTGCTTCTGGGTCATCTCATCATGTTCGAATCGTAGCCTGCGAATCTGGTTTTTAAGGGCCGTCTGTACCATGATGCCACCCTGCAGAAATTTGGATCTCTCGTTTCATCGGTCGAGCTTCCAAATAGTGTATAATAAATTTGACTTTAAGTCAAATATTTTTTACTCGCGTTGACGAATGAAGGTTGGGTTATTGAGTAGCCCCGCCAAGGATTTGGGCGTGCTAAAAAAATTTGGAGATTGTGGAATGGTAACTATCCAGTGGGAATGTGCAATTAGCAGACAACCTTACATCGAGGTTTATCTCAGTAATGTGGATTCGTGCCCGATAATTAGTGAACTGAGCACGAAATGCATGGATCATAGGCACGCACAAGCATCTGAGCGTATAGGTTGATCTCAGCCTCTTCCCGACCCTCTGCGCTCATCTCTTTCACGAGCGCCTCCAAATCGTGCTGGATGTTGGCATGGTTCTGCCCAGTGGGGATGACGCAGTCTGCGCGCTTGATCAGTCCATGCTGATCGATCTGGTAGTAGTGATAAAGGATGCCGCGCGGCGCCTCGATGGCGCTGACTCCTTCGCAAGCCTTGATTTCATAAGGTGTCGCAACATCGTAATCAGTGGAATCGATCAACTTGTCGATCAGTTCCTTCGATTCGTAGAGCACGTGGAAGGATTCGACCAATTGCGCCAGGTTATGGTAATAAGGATTGTCGATCCGTGGTTTAAGCCCTAGCTCCTGGGCTACTTCTCTAGCAACAGAGTTCAGGCCACCAAAGTTGTTATTGAAGCGGGCTAATGCCCCTACAACAAAGGAGGCGCGGCTTAGCTTGGCAAATTTCGATGTCGAATGATCAACCATGTACTCATTCGTCATCGCCATGTAATCGTCCTCCGGTTTGCGTACACCATCGCTTGAAACCAGATCTCCACCGATGAATGGGTAATCGCCATTTCCGCCAAGCGAGACGTATTCGGTCTCACGCGTAAAATCGGGCAGATTGAATCCCTTGAAAGCTTCCAGCGCATCCCAAAGGTAAGGTACAGTCTCAGCCAAGTCCTCCCTCAAGGCGATTAGCTGACTCTTTCGTGGTCGCTGGGTTGTACCACCGATCTTGAATCCCATCGGATGGGTAGCTCGTCCAGCGAAGAGATCCGAAGCACGGTTGGCGTACCCTTTAATTCTGGTGGCGATCTCAATGAGTTCTGGATGTGTGTTCATAAGAGGAATAACACTGCCCACTCCAAGGAGATCGGGTGCTGCCAGAAAGAAGAGGTGCAGCGCATGGCTCTGTAATGTTTCTGCATGCTTTGCTAGCAGCCGAACATTCTGCGCCATCTCGGGAACATCGACTCCTAATCCGCGTTCGATCGCCCGAATGCTAGCCAGTGCGTGGGAGATCGAGCAGATGCCACAAACGCGAGCAGCCAGCATCGGAGCCGTCTCGATTGAAAGCCCTTGGAACATCTTCTCGAAGAAGCGAGGCGTCTCGACGACCTCCCAGGCGCATTCGGCGAGCCGACCCTCCTCAATGCGGATCTTGATGTTTCCATGCCCTTCGACGCGGGCGATGTGTTCGACTTGGATGTTGATGGGTTGTTGTTCTGTAGCCTTCATTCACCACTCTCAATCAATACCTCTGAAAAAAGAGGTCCTAAGCCTCATTCAACGTGGGCAACACCTGGTTTCCCGCAAAGGCGTTGAAAAAGCTCACACGTTCTGAGATATGTGCTTCCGAGAATCCATGTTCGCGAAGGATTTCAGCGAGCGACTCGTAATTAACCTCTTCGCTTGGACCGCGACAACCCCAGCAACCAGCCCGGTTTCGAGGACAAACTGCATTGCAACCAGCGCAGGTGATCGGTCCAAGGCACAATGTGCCCAAGTGCATCACGCATGTGTTGATACGCTGCTTGCATTCCACGCAGACTGAGTAACGCGGAAATTGGGGCTCGATACCCAGTATGAGTTGACGGACTAACCACTCAAACTCCGCCTTGGAGATCGGGCATCCAGGCAGCTCGATATCCACTGGAACCACCTCAGCCACTCTACGCACTTCTCCCGACTCGATCTTATGCTTGCCATAAACCTCTTTGACAGCGTCGGGCAACTGAAATCGTTCTCGCAGGTTGTTCACACCACCTAGACAGGCGCAGGCGCCCATGGCGATAAGCAGCTTGGCCTGTGCGCGTATGGCCTCCAGCGCATCGACATCTTCCTCCGTTGTGATGCTGCCTTCTACGAAGGCGATATCGTATCCGTCAAGCTTATCGGATGAGATCAAACGGAATTCGACGACCTCGATCAGCGCAAAGAGATCTTTGAGGTTCTGCTCATTGTTCGCCAGCTGAAGCTGGCAGCCCTCACAGCTGGTAAAACCAAACACCGCTACTTTCGGTTTTGGCAGTTCAATCCCCAGATACTTCATCTCTATTTGTCCACCAAATTAGATTCCAATTCTGGCATGATTTAGATCGCTTCCTGCAGATTCATCACGCTCCAATAGGCGAAGACGGGACCGTCCTGGCAGGTGAATGTCGATCCAACGTTACAACGGCAGCATTTCCCCATGCCACAGTGCATGCGCCGCTCAAGCGAAACAAACATGCGCTGACGCGGTAACCCGAGGTCGCTCAGGTGTGAACACACAAACTTAAACATGACCGGTGGGCCGCAAACGATTGCAAATGTATCGTCGGGATCGATGGGAACTTCGTCAAAGAGTTGTGTGATCATACCGATGGGTCCGGCCCAGCTTTCATCAGGCTGTTCGACGATAGTCAGGATATTCAGGTTATAGACCTTACGCCATTCTTCAAATTGGTATTTGAACAACAACTGACTTGGATCCCGAGCGCCATAGAGGACGTTGACCTCCTTGAAATCCGGGCGATGTTCATTGACCCAATAGATGCTCGATCGCAGTGTGGTGAAACCCAAACCACCAGCGATCAGAAGTACGTTCGAGCCTTGCATCTTTTGCATGGGGAAGTTGGTTCCGAAAGGTCCTCGCAGGCCCACCACGGCGCCTGCTTCAAGGCGGTGGATCATGCCGGTCACTTTGCCGACCTTGCGAATACAGAGCTCGATGAACTCGTGGTTCGAGGCAGAGCTAGCAATTCCAATGGCGATTTCACCACACCCAGGTAGATCGACCATGATGAATTGACCGGGCAGAAAGCTGAATCTTTCGCGCACATTTGGATCCAGGATTCGAACCTGGAATAATTTCTCTTCCGAGGTGAGTGGGATGGTAGCGATGATGCGCGCTTTATAATCATGTTCTGTCTGCAAGAGTTGGGATTTGCGATTGAAATCCGGACTCTGCGTCATAAATGGTTCCCTATTAATGTCGTGACGGGGAATTTTCAATGTCATCGTTGCTCCGTCTCGTTCAAATCATCGATCACAGCTTTAGGGCTAATACCTGCGAGACATGCTGCTCCGCACCGGTTACAACCCACGCATAGCGATTGGTTGAAGGCTTCAACGAATCCACGGTGCTGATGATAATAGCGGTACTTCAGGCGAATATGCGGCTCGGGTCTGAAATTGTGATTTCCAGCTACCATCGCAAAATCGACCAGGTTGCATGAATATAAGAATCGCTGCTTGGTGGCTTGTGTGAAGCTCAGGTTGACATCTTCCTGGACGCCATAACAGTAGCAGGTGGGGCAGACCATGGCGCAGCTTCCACAGCTCATGCATTTGGCCCCCCATCTTTCCCAAACCTCAGATTCGAATTCCAGGTCCATCAGCTCGGGCACAATGGTGATATCCACTTGCGTCTTGAACTTCGATTCGATGTTCTTTTTGGCGCTCTTGAATGCATCCTGATCCGCTTCGCTAACGTCTTCACCGCCATAGCCGTTGACAATTCGATAGCCAGTATCCGAGCCGATAGCGACAAAGTATTTGTCGCCAATATCTGTCAGAAAAAGATCGAAGCCCTTGAAAACTACGTCGGCATCGACGGAACGGCAGAAGCAATCTTCCAATGGCTCGTGATCAAGACCGATAATGACTGTGTTCTGCCGACGTGCGAAGTAGTATGGATTAGGAAAAGCGCTCTTTACCATTACCTCATCGAGCTTGTTTAACCCGTTGATGTCACAGGCGCGCAATCCGACGATGATGCGCGGGTGCACCGTATAGCGAATCTGTTGGTCCCACTCAGTCTTCACTATGTTGTATGTTGCCAACGTTTCTTTAAAGGGGATGAAAAAATTCTTAGGGGATGAATACGAACGTGTATAGTCCATCTGAAGCTCATCGAAATCATTGATCTTCAAGAAACGATAGACTTTATTCCCATCCTTATCGCGGTCACGCCACTTTGGACCGAAGACATCGTTTTCTTCCATCAGGCCTTCGATCATGTGGCGGAAGTTTACCTTTGTAATCGTCTTGTACAGCATTCAACACTCCGGCGATGAAGAACATCCTATCTAAATCCTATACTACAACTTTCTAGGCTTAGTTTGATAGGCAATTTGTAGTCAATTTCGGTAGTAAATCGACATCTCTACGCTTTCTAGGTTATAGTTTCAGTGGTTAGCTGTTAGCATTTAGCTATTAGCTCTTAGCCTCTAGCTTTGGATTCTTTTACTAGTTGACTTATTCACCTGTTCACTGATTAACTGATCCCTAATCTCTAATCTCCAGTCTCTTTCGCTTTGGCGCAGCCAAAGCGTAGGAGATTAGAGTTTGGCAAGTAAATGCCCTATAGTGTCACAGTACACACTAATCTCTTGATCTATCAACCTCTTTACTTTTAGACTAACTGCCTGAATAACTGCTCCCTGATTCCCGATCCCAAATTTTTAGCTAACAGCTAACAGCTAAATGCTAACAGCTTCCCTTGCAACACGATTGTAAGGCCCATGTAATTGCACTTCTCTGAAAGTCCTTTATCCTTAATCCCGTCAGGCCGCCAAATCCTCACGAGGCTGAGGGTCGATGCAGCTCGGTGGGGATGGATGTGATGCGAAAGGACATCGCATTCAAAACAAATCGACCCAATTCAGAGTGCAAACAATATCGTAAGTCAGTGCATGGACTTCGAAGGATGGATCTTCGAAGTCAAATTCGGCNNGTGGATTATCTTTGCGCGGGTGGGGAGAGGTGGTGGCGGTCAATAACTGTGAGGTGGAATTCTTTGATGGCAGAAGTGCGTAGATGCTCGGATTGTGGAAATGAAATACTGGGGTGGGCAGAGGGCGTGTGCTACGTTTGCGGTCGCAACAAGAGAACCTATCAAAGGAGGAACGGATTGATCACGCATCAGCGCCCGAAACGGTATCGAACGTTATCGCAAGGGGAAATCAAGAGAAGCCGGATCGTCCAATGGACCATCCGGGAAGGGTATAAGCGGGACAGGAAGCCAGTCACTAAGAAATCGATCCGCTATTCCATCTCGACCTCGGACCTTGAACCTTGTCGTGAGGGATTTCACAATCTGATCCGTGAGGTCTTTGGGGAGGGGCTTCATTTCTGCCAACTCCTGAAGGACCTAGGCTATCCCAGCGAGAAGGTGGACAGGTGGCGAGATTGTGAAGACTGGATGTGCACCTTCCTCAGGCGCTTCGAGAAAAACCTCTGCGACCTCATGCGGCGCACATTTCCGGACATCAACCGCAAGCTCCTCACGCATTGCTACGGGCTTGCAAGTGTAAGCCCTGAAGAGTGTGCCGATCCTTCAATCGCGTTTGGCAAATCCAAGGAAGAGCTTCAGCGTGAGGTCGACCGAATCCTCGAATTCATGCAGAGCGACGTCGGCCGACATGCGATGAAGATCCTGGTTCTCTCCGCGGTGCATGAGGGGGAGGGGAGTAGGCAGTAGGCAGTAGACAGAAGTCAGATATCTGAAAGCAGGGAGCAGGGATCAAGGAGGTGGTCGTGAAGTCATTAGATAATTAGAAGGAAAGTGTGGGTGGGTAAGGGAGATCGCAGAGTGGCTAGTTTGAGAGCATATTGTGGCCAATATATTCGTCAAGTTGGAAATGAAGAGATGCCGATTATTCATATAAGCGGAAGCATGAAATTCACCATTTTGTACTTAAACCTTCTCTGATCGCAGCCCAAAATAATAAACACCATGGGAAGATTCACTTACAACGCAAGCAATCTGCAGGTTACAATTTCACTCCAAGATTATTGGAGAGAGAACTCATCTGCCATTGTGTAATTTTTGACAGTCCTAATTGTTTTATGCTAATATCTGTTTAGGTTTGCCTCTAAGAGTGTCAAGGCATAACGTGGCGCATGGGGTGACCATGCTTCCAAAATTCATCGAATGCCCAGTGCAATAGCGACTGGGTTTCTATTTTGTAAGTACCTTTAGCACTAAAAATAGGTTGGTGATGTTTATTTAGCGTCGGTGTGCCCTAGCTCGGGAAGGTGGCTTCTTCCTTCCTATCAGTTTGATTGATTACGCTATTTGATTTTGACGCACTCTGAAATCTGGCCCCTCTGTTCCCTTCTTTAAACGTCGTTCAACACATAAATCTACACCAAATCGTGACAACAATGAGGCGAGATGGATCGACAAGGGAGGATCTCGATTGAAAGTTTACTGTCGAATTTCATTGTTATTGCTTTCTATGTCCCTGCTATTTCGGTAAAGCGCGTATACGCAGTTGAACGACAGTGATTGGGATAGAGTTACCGATTTTGTTAGCCGTGGGGTGGACCTGTTTGGCTTTGCGAACTTCGGAGAAGTCCACCATTTGATCAAGCTTTATGGTTGGGAGGAAGCTATGAAGAACAAGAAGACACTCATATTGTTGGCAATTGCCCTAGGCCTCATTCTGGTGATTAGCCCAGTAATGATTGCTGGGGCACAACCATTAGAGAGAGGGACAGTAACAGTAAAGAAATTGGTACGTGGTGCACCTATCCACGGCTCGAATGGGATTAAGATCGGACCGGACGGCCGCCTTTACATCGCAAGCGTGTTGGGCCGCGAGATCCTGATAATGGATCCTAAGAATGGGAAAATACTCGATCGCTATGATTCTGATCAAGGTGTTGCTGGGCCGGATGACTTGGTGTTCGGATCCGATGGTTCACTGTATTGGACTGATATCCTTTCCGGTGAAGTGGGTCGATTAAAGCCAGATGGCTCATGGACAAAACAGTACGTTGCGCCCTTCGTCAATCCAATTGCCTTCAATGAGGAAGGAAGACTATTTGTGGCACAGGCTTTCTTGGGAAGTAGGCTGTTTGAGCTTGATCCGGAGTTAGCTGCCCCACCGATCCTGCTCATGGGATCAGACGACCCGACGGAACATCTTAATGGCATGGATTTTGGTCCGGATGGTTTATTATATGCCCCGCGTCAACCGCTTAACCAGATCGTACGCATCGATGTTGACACTCTTACGGTTGAGGTTTTAACAGATCAGTTCGAGGGTGCCTGCGCGTTTAATTCAAAAGGTGAGCTTTATGTCGCAACTGAGGCAAGTGTAGTCCACTTCAATGTGGATACTGGCGATGTCACTACCGTAGTGGAGATCGAGGATACATTGGACAATCTAACCTTTGATGCCAACGATAACCTTTATGTCTCAAACTTCCGTAATGGTGCGATCTACAAAATCCTGAAGAATGACAAGGTTCGGTTACTGAGCCGAGGTGGTCTTATCGCACCCGCCGGGATTGCAGTACTTCCAGACAATCATGCTGGCGAATCAATCTTCGTGGCGGACTTTTGGAGAGTGAATGAGTATGACGGACGCAACGGGCAACCTGGAATTTCAGGAACGGACTTTTTCTTCGACAGCCCGTACACCGCTGCCCCGGATGGCGAAAATTTGATACTGTCATCCTCCTTTGGCGGAATCGTTGAAGTTTGGAATCCAACAACTCAGAGTGTAGTTGCGCCTCCTTACTTCTTTGATCCCACTATAGAAGCTCCCATAAATGCAGTGCGCTTCAAGGATGACATTGTTGTTGCCGTACTCGGTGCTCCGGGAACTGTTATAAGTATTGATGATGTCGGGAATCGCACCACTCTTGCTACTGGATTGTTCGTACCTTCAGGATTAGCATATACGGATGATGATCTATGGGTGGCGGATTGGGCGAGCGGAGTTGTTTGGCAGATCTTCAAGAATGGAGAACTTCAAGATCCTCCATTGATGATTGCCGTTGGTCTAGATTCTCCAGAAGGGTTGGCAGTTGATCATGATGGAAGCCTGCTGGTTGTTGAAAGCGGCGCTGGTCGTCTGTCACGAATCGATCCCGCCACGGGTGATGTATCCGTAGTTGCCTCAAACCTGGCACTTGGTATACCACCCTCACCGGGTTGGCCTCCGACTTGGTTTTTCAACGGTGTAGCAGTCGGAGATGGTGGTGATATTTATGTAACGGGCGATGTTGAAAACGTTGTCTATCGCATTCGGGTTAGACCTTAAGGATGAGGTTTAAGGGTGTAACGATGAGGCCATTGGTATTGATTTTCGACCAATGGCCTCAGGTTAATTCATCATTTTGCTGGTTTGATTGAGTTTCGAAATAGAATAATAGAGATTCCGTGGTCAGTCATGAAGAGCTTCCGATTATTGCCCTAATCGGAAGCATGACTTGTCTCACATCATTGCGTTGAAACCCTAAATATAAAAGCAAACCGGTTGTGGGATTTCGAGTAAAAGGTCTATTTTGAATTAAGAGACCAACCTGGTGATTCGAAGTAAGGCAACTCCTGAACGAGGTAATGCTTTCTCGATAAATGCATATGTGATACCAGAAACCTTCGTGATAAATTTAGAAAGACAGAATCTTGGGGCGGGGAAATTGACAACAAAAAAAGTTACCTATATCCCTAGGGATGAGCCAAGAAACTAAGTTCCTTTACACCGGCAAAACAACAGGCATGAGGGTGATAATTGCGCGAGCTGGGATAGAATACGCTGAAACGTAAAGAAGGAAGGGATTTAGATAAATTGGTTACATATCGGCTATTTGTAGAGTGTAATTATTACGAAGAGGGACATCCCCTACCATTTGCAGTATCAAAAGACAACATACCACCTGGAAAGAAAAGCGCTGCGGAAATTTACGGTGATGTGATGCTTCCGGAAGCTGTTAATTCTATAATAAGCATTCCAGTTCAATGCCCAAAGACAGGTGAATTTTTTTATTCAGAAGGACTTTCGAATAATATTCCTGATTCCTATGTAAGTAGCCCCTTTTTTTACACGTTTCTAAATATCCCATACAAGCATCGTGAACTTCCTTGAAACGATTCCATTTCTTCGCCACACTAGATTCCAATTGAGAGACTAAGTATTGATGGCAGCGGTTTTATCGATATCCTCTGCTCTCGTTACATCAAGATCTCAGACTCACAAATAAATGCATAAAATCTTGGTTGAATTCTCGTTTCAAGAATTACATTCCATCTCTCCTGGGAGCTTATAATGACGGTAGAGGTGATCATGATAAAGGATTTCGAGAAATGGAACTCAAGACAACAAGATCACCGTAAAGATGTCGTCAAACTTCAAGAGCTTGATGATGTTTCGGCAATGAGGCTTATTCATGATTGGGAAAGACATGACAGAGTTGTATTCGAGCTTTGTTGATCATACCGTGAATTATCAGCATATATTCCACAGGTGCTCAATATCGGTTTTGAAGTAGGAAGAAGTCGATTATTTCTGTTGGAAAGTATCGTTCCCGAGACCGAACCTCAAGTGTATGGGTGGGCGCTCAATCTATGGAAAGCTATCTGGAAAGGTACAAAAGTTAGGGTTGGTGAATTGGTAACCTGGCGTGACAAGGCTGTTGAAATCTGGGAGAAGAGTCCCTCGGACATTCTGTGAGATATCGTCATGTCCCCAACTGCTCAGTTCACTGTCCATTCCCCTGGAGCAATACCTTCCTTTACAAATCTTTTGAGCTCCCCAACGCTCAGGTGCCCAATTCCAAGCTTATCAAGGGTGCGGCCACGTCGCCAGTAGTCCGTCCTATGAACAAAACATGCAAGACGAATAATGCTCTCGATACCGCGAACCGATACGCCATATCGCTTTGCCATGGAAGCGATGGGTACCAAACTCATCGGGACGTCTTCGAAGATGTAACGGTGGTTAAGTGTTTTGGGCGCTTTGATCTCGTAATAACCGCTTTGATTATGGATCGCTTCGTAGAGGTCATCCCCTTGAACATTGTATGCCATTTTGAGCCATTCCAATGCCGTCCGGGCTTGTATACCGAGAGAAGTTGCCACAGTGACCCGTTCACGGTCCAACACTTCCAGCACTCGTGCCGTTGAACGTGTAACTCCGTCGATATAGAACTGAAAATCGCCTGCGGTTGATTCAATCCGTCCTGAATTAAGCAGAGTAAGGGCTGGATGAAAGATGGCACCCATGTTGTTCAAGCCTGTATAAAGAACATTCTTGCCATTGATAAACTCGGGATAGACATCTTTAAAGACATTTAGAACTTCGTTGGTGCGGGTAGATGGAAGTGCAGCCAAAGGTACAGCGTTTTTTATCCGGAAGATTCGTGCCTCGGCGGGACCCTCGGAGCGACTGGCATAGATGAAAGTTTCAGCTTCAGCAATAATGACCTCTGCTGAACAACCCATATTGCGAAGTACTTTCCTGAACTCAATTGACCCGCAGGTCCTTCCCGGATGCAGGACAACAATTTGACCGTCGTGTAAGTGCGGAGCGACATGGGCTGCGATATCTGCATGAGCCGTGGAAGGAACGACGACCATGATGATATCGGCGTCGGGCACTACTTCTGCCATATTCGAGGAAATTCGGTCCAATTTCCCAAAGCCATGAGGCCCACCCTCGAAACTCTCCAATCGAATACCACCTAGCTCCTTAATTACTTCGATTCTGAGGGGTGTTCGGTTGTATAACATCACCGAGCGACCCATCAGAGCCAAATGAGCTGCCATGGCTTTGCCGCCGTTTCCTGCACCAATTACTGTGTACTTGAGGGTCTTTGTCATCGGTGATTTCCTTTCAAGATTCCATACGCTATTAGGTTGAATTAATTTTCAATTATTCAATCCTGTCAGTGATTGAGCCCGGCGACCCGCTCCACCTCGGATATGGGTTCACCAGTTTCCTTATTAACCGCTACACAAGCTCCCCGCTCATCTATAAGAGTTTCGACTTGACCAGGAGCGAAGGGATTATTGCGTAGATGGGGCGCATCCAGTAGACCTAGGGTCACAGCATGGGCGAGGACTCCAGGTTCGGTAAGGGGGTCCACCTTATCGTCTTGCGCCAAGGCACGGATCGAATCCAGCGTAATTTGAGCCTCTGAAATCAATTCCTCAACTCTAGATTGCACGGCAGGATCTGCCGACATATCAGGTGCACCACTCAATGAATTAGTGATCGCCCGCCGTGCGAGACCACATGCCTCAATCACGTCGTCCGCTGTAGCCGCATGATCAGCTTCTGTGTGGCTGACGACGTGTACGATATGGGGGTTCAGCGCCATCTGGAGATACACGCTGGCCGCTAGGTGCCCGCGTGCCTCTATCGGATCAAGGGGATAACTAAGCAGCCCTGTGCGTGTCTGGCGCCATATGTGAAAATTGGGTCCTTCAAGAGGTTTAATAATTTGTAAGCAGGCCAGCATTTTAGCCAAATCCATGGAATCGGAAAGACCTGGAGGGCTGTTGAACATCATTTGTGAGATGTAGTCGTTCACTCCGAAGGCACGTGCGTTGTAAGCGGAGAGGTAAGCAGAGACTACACAGATCACATCGTGCGCATCGCGCATACCCCAGTGATGGGGCTCGTTGAGTTCGACAGGTATACCCTTTTCCCCGTACCACTCCATAACCTGTTGATGTATGCGAATCGAATCCACAAGCTCATAAGGTCCACGCCCATCCATTTGATTAAACCAGAAGAGAGGAATGGCGCACCAAGCGATGTTAATCGTTTCAACGTACATTTCTGCTAATTGGATAAAATCTCTTGTGCCTGAATAAGTGCGTAGCATCGGAAAATTCCCTTGGCGACTCGCCTTGTATAAGGCGCGGTAGTCGTTTGGAGAACGTACCGGCACACCGCCCGCACCCCGTGCGCGCGGTTTTTGCCATTCAGGGTGGAAGAAATTCTCCTGGGCATCTTGGTCGACAGCAAGTGAGATGACATCAAGCACTGAAGCTTCGGCCAGTCGTTTAATGCCATTCAAGGTGGATTCCAATGTCGGTAAACCGAAATGGTGCCGAAGAATTGGAAATGGCGCTTTCCAGAAGATACGTTTGACCATTGTCTGTGGGAAATCCGCCGCCACTCCAGCCTCCGCAGTCTGGCCCTTCAGATAAGCAAGCGTTGCTTCCAATGGTTGGGCTCCATCAAAAACTCGTTCGAAGAAACCCAACTCTCGTGCACGATCTGCGATCGGTGGAGTACCGCCAAAGGCGAAACGTACACCGCTTGCACGCAACTCGTCGGCTGCCTCGGCAAACTCGCCCAGGAGCAGTTCGCCGGTTTCTGCTGTCAGTCTATAAGAAACTCCGACCAGATTAGCCCTCTCGCGTCGCGCTGCGTCCACGAATTCGTCGATTGAAACGCCTGGTCCTAGGAAGACTGTACGCCATCCGGCCTGTTCGGCTAAACGCAGAAAGTTAACTACTCCGGCGACATGCACACACTCACCAAGAGCTCCTGCAACAACGGTTCCCTGAAAAGATTTCTGATCTTTCATAACACTGCTGCGTTTAAGCAGACGGTTATATAAAGCACCGAACGCCGGTCCGAACTTCGGCTCATTTCTATCCCTCTGGTTTGAAACAGACCGTCACGATCTAACGCGGGGTGGATCCCATCATCCGAAGATTAGAGGATGAACACAATTTATTACATGGGCTAGGTAGAATGTGTTTGGGGAAAAATCTCTTTGATTGCGCCCGCTAGCAATCGAAAATCCAATACCATTATACTGCTCTTGACAATCCTGTCTATGTAGGAAGTAATAAAATTCTAATGAGATGCCGTTAAGTCACAAATTTCAAGTATCTGTAGTGAATATTAGTAGTCCAAAGGCTCCGTTTCCAATCTATAGCGTTTTGCATAACATAAGACAACAAACCTGAGTAAGATGAAGATTCTGTTGCGATAAACCCGTCGATAGCAATGATAAGTATTCTCATTTATCACAACGGAGCCCTAAGTTTTTAGGACCCCATGTTACTTTCCTATTAAACCTGTTGAAAACTGGAGAATTCAAGTGGCGACGATGGGATTTGTACCTATGAATGAGGGTCTTACAGACCCTTTCTCTATACTCTACACCTTTGGATTAGGGACAAATAGAACAGGTATTGATTCTAATCATACGTGATTAACCTCGTAAATCATGGTTCACCAAGTGAGTCATAGCAAAGTTAAAGATTTCAGAAGGTTGTTATTTGACCGTAAACGACGATGATGTAAATAGGTTCAACCAATCGAGATCCTAGAACAATTTGTATGGAAATATTTGGAGCTGCTTCCGATTATTACCCTAATCGGAAGCTCAGGGTAAAGGGGTAAGCCATGGTCAGTCATGCGAAGCGGGGATGCAGGACATGCGGGATCTTCTTTGAATAGGTCATTCCGCGATCATCCGTCTGGTTGGATGTCAAAATGGTCAGGCCACTGAAGTCCTCCAAGCGCTTCAGTGAATAGTCTACGTCAATGTTCGCATATCGGTCGTTCTTATCTTTCCCATAAATGCGCTTGCCGTCAAGAGTGTCGGCTTCATCAAAAAGGAGTATTGCTCCGCTCTCCTCAACGGCGTCAAACGAGCGCTTAGGGTTATTACTGTCCCACCAATGTACTTAGAGATGCTGGTGTAAAGCTCTACTCGGTAGATTGGCACTCCATGTGCATAAGCAACATCAATCATCGCCTTCATTTTTCCTATACCAGCATCTTTAAAGAACAATACGATGGCGCCGCGAGAACCAAATCGGGCAACTTACGCTACGCTCTGAGGTGATTAAGGAAGTGTATCAAGCATGGTTCATAATCTTGCCCCCTTCCATTGGCGAGTGTCTCGCCCAAAGGGCAATGCTGAGCAGCCTGGCGCGTCTGTGGCCGCATCCTCGCTTGTATGTTGCGTACATAGACTAAACCACCTCCTATTTAGGGGCGTGATGATCTGGTCGGGCACATAGTTAGTTGTACTTGAGGATCAAACCTCCATCGGTGCAGCAATAAACCACGAAATATTAAACCTGATTTCCACATCAGCTTTGGTGTATAATGTGATTATGAGCATTTCTCCAGTTGCACAAGACGTATTGTTACAAGATGCGATCGCGCGTGATCGGACAACGGCCCGAAGAGAAGCTTTGTTGAGAATTCTTAATCAAGAACGTTATCTGACTCGCGAGCAGTTGATCGTCAGGGTTGAGGGGAGATTGGGCAAAGACTGTTTCGGAGAGTCTGCCTGGCAAGATACATTCTATCGTGACATGCAAGTCGTTAAGCGAGCCTTGAGAGCTGCTGGCTACCAGCCGGCCTACAGCCGCAGTTTGCAGCGACCTGGATATCACCTTCGCAATCAGCCATCTGTTGGAAGTGATTTATCTGCAATCCTTGATGGCGGTGTCGCGGAAGTCGATCGGTCTCAAAATGACATCTACAAAAACCTGTCTTTTAAGCAGCGCTTTCAACAAGGTTGCTCCATCAGTAATCTTGCCCGCCAGGTTGTAGCACACCGTATTCGTCAGAGAGACCCTCAACTCAGCCTCCTCGAAGCCCATCGCCTGGCGATCCAAGAAAGAGCTGATTGATGAAGGACGATATCTTGCGTTATGAAGATTTCATTAACTTAGTCATTGCGGCTGTAGAGACTGCTGGAGTCGATTATATGATCGGCGGGGCTGTTGCTGCATGGGCATGGGGGGAGCCACGTGCGACATTAGATCTGGATATCGTTGTGAATATTCCTTTGGAAGCTGTTGGTCAGCTATCAAAAGAACTCGAAAAGAGGGACATGCTCGTCCCTGAAGAAGTTATCCTTGACAACATCATGGATGATCAGGCAGATCTTCCAATCAACGCCATTCACATGCATAGTGGTTACAAAGCGGACCTATATCCACTGCGAAAAGGCGACGAATTACGGATCTCAGCCTTTGATAGGCGTCAGAAGATCGACCTGGGAGAACCGTTGGGCCAGGTCTACCTCCACTCACCAGAGGATCTCATCATCTATAAGCTCTGGTATTACAGCATCAGCCAACAAACAAAGCATATACGTGATATCACCAGTATTGTGATGACCCTCGGTGACGAACTGGATTACACATATATTGAGAATTGGATAGACAAGAAGGGGTTGACTAGCATTTGGGGTGAACTTTTAGCAAGAATCCGAGCACAGCAATAAGGACACTACAAAGTCATTACATTGCCGATGTGGGTTCCTGCCGCCACAGTGATCTGTTCTGAGGATAATGTCTCATGAAGTGGTGTAAATACGAATTAAAAAAAAACAGTCATCGTGTGCTTTCCTAGGGTAACGTACCAAAACCATAAAAGGTGCTACACGATGACCGAATCAGTTATGATGCTTCTTGAGACATCTTCTTCGATAGAGAGAACGACTCTAGCTTCTGAGTATTGCCCTAATCGGAAATTGATTGGTACGAAAGGGTAGTCTGTTAGAACAGCGTAGACTATTCGTTTCAGTGGGTTGCCATTAGGCCTCAGATGCGAATGCTCCTTGATGGACAATAATGTGAAAAACGCGCTACCTAAGCCTCTTTCTCCGGGCGTTTGTCATTACCAACTTAATTACAGTGTTCACAATTCCTATATTCTTCGGTGACCTTCTCCTGTGAGTGCCTGGGAATCTTCCAACTGGGATTATGGTGGAAAGCCTCTGCTTCGCGATTGGAATCGTGATGCTTGTGGCAGCCCAAAATCCATTGAATCATAAGTTGTTCATCGAATTTGCTGTCCTGGGTAACATCCCTCATGCAGTTGTTAGGGCAGTGTTTTCAGACAAGCTAATCCAGTTCGTGGTCGATGTGGGTTTCCTCGGGCTGATGGGAGTGGTACTTTTGGTTTTGTACCCTGGAGTCTCAAATACTTCCTACGGCAATAATAACGGTAACAATTGAGTAAACAAGCTATTTGGCTTACTGGCGCATCCTTGCTTTCCCTCTAACAATAATGAGTCAATTCCCTTAGAATCGGTAAAGGGAGGCGTGCATCTCCATGTCCACCACACCTGCTACGAGAACTTCTAGGCGTCCTTTGAGAGTTGATATCCTAACTCTAGTGAAGGAGAACCTCGTCCGCTATTGGATTCTCCTATTCATCGCTTTTGGCCTACTATGGATCGGCTTGCCATGGATGGCGCCGGTTCTTATGAGGCTGGGGTGGGAGAATGCAGCGAACGCGATCTACACATTTTACTCTTTCCAGTGTCACCAATTGCCGCAGCGATCCTTCTTCCTTTTCGGACCTCAAACGATGTATTCATTGGACCAACTCAAGTCTGTTGGCGTCGATACAAGCGATATTCTCGCATTGCGAGCATTCATCGGAAACACAGAGTTAGGTTATAAGGTAGCATGGTCCGATCGTATGGTCTCAGCTTACGGCAGCATCCCACTCTTGGCGCTCCTTTGGTGGCCATTCCGTAAAAGAATCAAAGCTTTACCAATTCTGGGTTTTTTCCTGCTCATTATTCCGATAGTGCTGGATGGCGGATCTCACTTCATTAGCGATCTTGCAGGAACTGGAATGGGCTTCCGATATACGAACGATTGGTTGGCGACGCTGACAAATAATATTCTCCCTGTCACCTTCTATTCAGGTAACGCTTTAGGATCCTTCAATTCGTGGATGCGTTTGATAACAGGCACATTATTCGGAATCGCGGTGGTTTGGTTGGCTTTCCCTTATGTGTATAATATTGGGATAGAATCAATTAGCTTGAGATCTTCAAGTTATAAGGCAGTGAGGCAAGAAGTTGACGGAGAGAAGACCAATCCGGGTGGTTCTAGCGGATGACCACGCTGTAGTGCGCGCAGGAATACGTCAATTCATCGAGAGCAAAGGAGACATTCAAGTCGTCGCCGAAGTTGATGATGGTCAAGCGGCAACACTCGCCATTCAGCAATTCAAACCAGATGTTGTCGTTCTCGACATCCAAATGCCTGAACTAAGCGGGATCGAGGTAACCCGTTGGGTACGGAGTCATCATGAAGAAACAGGTGTATTAATTCTTACTGCTTACGATGACGATCCCTATGTGTTGGCAGTACTTCAAGCTGGAGCGAATGGATACGTCCTCAAGACTGCGGATGCTGAAGACATCCGGCGAGCTGTGCGTACGGTTTTTGAGGGCAAATCAGCTCTAGATCCCGAGATCACACGCAAGGTTATGGCGCATGTATCTGGCAGCAAATTAGGAATGCCAGTAGAACAGTTGACGGATCGTGAACTTGAGGTGCTTGGTTTAACTGCTAAAGGGTACACTAATAAAGCTATCGGATTACAATTGAGTATCAGCGATCGAACTGTGCAAGGTCACTTAGCCAAGATCTTCAACAAACTCCAAGCTTCCAGCCGGACAGAGGCAGTCATGCGTGCAGTCTCATTGGGCTGGCTCCCCTCAAATATCGGCCAATTATCTGAAGAATGAAACTACGTTTGGGCGGTTTGCACCTGCAATTATTAGGGCTGGTCATATTGCCATTCAGTTTGGCTTTGCTCGCGATTGCCATCGCCGGTATTCAAATTCATCAGAGAGCAATGCGCCAACTAGTCGCTGAGCGAGATGAGCGTGCAGTACGCGCCGCGGCGGCAGCAATATCAGAGCAGCTGCATCATCGAGAAAAGGCGATATTTGGTTTATCCAGACGTCTTGCTGATGGGATCCCGCCGTCAACGATAATAGAAGATGCAGCCTTCCTTTCCCCCGATTTTGATGGTGGGTTGGCCGTGTTCGATCTGTCAGGCACAGTCCGGGCGGCTACATTCGATGAATTAGAGACAGAGAATTGGCCTCTGGATTTGATGCTCAATTCAGTTGTAGAAGAACAAGCTATTTTTTCAGAACCGATCATGGGAAACAATGTCGCCTTAGTGTTAGTTGGAGCTCGTAATGGAGATCTCGCCGTGGTTGGAGCTTTCTCCATTGGTAGTTTGATGGAAACGACGATGCTTGGAACTGATCTGGGATCGCAGGGTTATAGGTCATTCCTAACCGATGGTGCTGGCATGGTGCTTCAGAGCATAGGATATGAACCAGTAAGTGGTAACCAGTGGGCTCATCTGGGGGTTGAAGCAGCTCTCCGAGGTGAAGTAGGTTCCTCATTCGTCCCGGCAGAAGATGGTGAGCATGTTGTAGCTTTCAGCCCTATACAACCAACAGGTTGGGCGTTGATTTTGGAGGAGCCCTGGGAATTGGTAACAAGCTCGCTGCTGGATATCTCTTTGGCAGCACCTTTGGCTCTTGTCCCCGCGCTCTTAGTGACACTTATTGGTTTGTGGTTCGGAGCTCGACAGGTTGTCGGACCTATTCGGAAACTACAGGATAAGGCTGAACAGTTGGCCCAATCCAATTACGCTGCCATTGAAGAATCTGTCGGCGGGATCGAGGAAATAAAAAGCTTGCAGGAAACACTGGTTTGGATGGTCAAAAACATCCGCGAGGCACAATCAGCATTACAACGCTACATTGCTGCAATTACCGATGCACAAGAGGATGAGCGTCGCCGTTTAGCTCGGGAACTTCATGACGAGACCATCCAGGATCTGATTGCCATCGATCAGCATATCCAAATGATTCGGATGGACAAGAAGAATAATTCCGATGTTGAGGATCAGCTTGCAACTGTGCGTCGAGAGGTAAATGAGACCATTCAAGAGCTACGTCGTCTCATTCGCGCACTGAGACCGATATACCTGGAGGATCTTGGATTGGTCCCAGCGCTGGAAATGCTCGTTAAAGAGGCAGAGACCGACAAAAAATATGAAGTAAGCTTCAGCGTTGATGGAAATATCCGTAGGCTTGAGCCCAATGTGGAGTTGGCAATTTATCGAGTGATCCAGGAAGCACTAAGTAACAGTATTCGCCATGCGAATGCAAACACGATCGCTCTCCACTTACAATTCGAAGATGATGGTTTAGAGGTGAGTTTTCAGGACAATGGTGCAGGATTTCATCCCCCAGATCGCCCAAGTAGTCTCGGTGCTGAGGATCGTTTTGGCCTTATGGGGATGTATGAACGTGCAGAGCTGATCGGAGCTCGCCTGAAGTTAAATTCTTCCCCAGGTTCAGGCACACAGATCAACATTGAACTACCCTTAAGATTTGAAGAGCATTAAACATCCAATTGATGATTTCTATACTTTAATGACAATCGATTCGTTCTATCGTTTGAATTATGTGTATCCGCCAAACGGCTTATCTATTTTTACGCCGGTTTACGCTCAATCTATTCTTGCTTAGAAATTAAACTTATCTTCGGAGATTAGATGAACCGAAGCTGGAATTTAAAGATGGAGTGTGAAGAGGTGGCCCGATTGCTAGCAATCGCGTTGGGAGGACGTGGGTTTTCAGTTTCTCGCTCCTTTGACTTGCAATCCGCACGCGACTCACTAAAGGATCTGCATGCATGCCATTGTCCTAATCATGGCACAATTCACTGTGATTGCCAGTACATCGTATTGCAGGTCCGTTCAAATCAGGCAGAGCCTATTTCAATCATTGTCCATGGTCATGATCAAGGGTCGATTCTTTCCATGAGTCATCCGTTCGCATCGGAATTTGAACGCAACGTAGAGGAACTCATTTGTGCTAATTTCAACATGCTCCCCTATCACCCTGTACAGAGAGAATGACATCTGGGAAATGAAAGCACACCCTTCCAGGGTCGGGGAAGTTGAAAAACTATCCTTCCGTACCAAGGAAAAGCACTTGTTGAAGCGAGAGAGAAAATTGTGAAGAGAATAAGAATTGTAGGTTTGGTTATCTTGACGGGGATGATCCTCATGGCTTGTTCGAGCTCAGCCGATTCAATGGCCACAAGCGGGTTTGGACAAGCCGTCCCAGTGGACGACATTGGGGAGTATACCGATATAACTCCCCAGGAACTGCAGAAGATGCTAGAAGAGGATGATTTCGTTTTTGTCAATGTCCACGTTCCTTATGAAGGAGAAATACCCAATACGGACGCCTTTATCGCCTTTGATGAAGTTGATGCCCGCTTAGCTGAGTTCCCCCCTGAGAAAGATGCCAAGATTGTGTTGTATTGTCGGAGTGGGAGCATGAGCGCGATGGCCGCTAGGACGTTGGTCCAGGCAGGATTTACGAATGTCTTCAATTTAGATGGTGGTTTTAGAGCATGGTCGCAGTCAGGTTTCGAATTTGTCCAATGACCAGATCTCATAGCGAAGACCGATTCGCACTGCTAGCTAACACAATCAATCCATCTAGACCTTGAGATGCATGACCTCGTTGGAAGTGAGCCGTGGTTGATTCTTGAAAGGAGGATTCAGAATGGCGAAAGATCTCGTTTGTGGAATGGAAGTAGATGAGCTAACAGCCCAATGGGTATCCGACTATATGGGGAAAACCTATTATTTCTGTGCACCAGGCTGTAAGCGAGCGTTTGATGTTGACCCGGAGAGATATATTAATAGAGCAGACATGATAATGGGACATCACGGAGATGCTCCAACGAATTTGAAAGACCCAGGAATGCACATGCGTAATGAATGATAAGCCCCCCATTATTTAATAACGAGGGTAGCTTGGATTCTTGAGAGCATTGCTAAAGGACAAGTGGTTTAACACATACATGAAGGAAACCGGCTGGGATGATACACCCAGTCGAATGTTGATTCGCGAATTAATTTTCAAGATGTTTCAAAATTGAACTTAGATATGGGCCATATGGCGCGTCCGTCCTTGCGTCAAAGTGCGGGATCTACAGGCCTGGGATTACAAATGAAATCCCTCTCCAATTCATTTGCAGATTAGATACAATCAATACTATCAAGCTTTGGAACACGTGTTTCTCTGAAGCACACATTAGGCTTGAAGGAGTTAGAAATGCGAGAGACGGTCCTTGAAATCTGCAACATGAAGGATCCCTTATGTGCACAAGGGATAGAGAAGCAACTATCAAATTTGTCAGGTGTACACAGTGTACATTCAAATCCAGTCAATGGAACAACAACGGTTTGTCATGACGAAGATACGGTGGGCCTCGAGAAGTTGAAGCATGAGGTGGATAAAATGGGATTGTATTGCCATTGTGAGGCCCTTCCAGAGCATTATGGTCGAAAGCCCATCGAGGGACAATCTCAGGAGGGTCAATCCGTGGTGGCGGAGGTACTTTCAGTACATCCTCCTCAAATGGATCACAGCACAATGCCTCATTATGAACAAATAGAACACGCAGCAGTGCCCCACCAAACGATGAGCCCAAATACACATGTTGATCATGCACAGCTGGATCATGAAATCCACGAAGTGATGGATCACGCCGTGGATGAACATGCAGCCCACGGCGGACATGCCGGGATGACGATGCATGACATGGCCATCGATATGCGTAATCGTTTTTTCTTGGCTTTGGCGTTAACGATCCCAATTTTTCTCTACTCGCCATTGGCAAGTGAAATTTTCAATCTGGTTCTGCCGGTTCCTTTTGGGTTAGACGTCAAAGTTTGGGGCTTCTTGCTGACAACGCCCGTTGTGATCTACGGAGGCATCCCCTTTTACCGCGGAGCTCTTCAAGCTCTCAGATCGCGGGTGCTCAACATGAGTGTTCTGGTGACAATCAGTGTATTGGCTGGTTACATCTTCAGCGTGGCGGCGACCTTCCTTTTCGATGGAGAGGTTTTTTATGAAGCCGCGGCGATGTTGACGACATTTGTGCTTTTCGGACACTGGATAGAAATGCGGGCACGTGCAGGCACCTCGAGTGCCATCGAGGCCTTGCTTTCACTCGCACCTCCCATGGCGACTGTCATCCGCGATGGTAAAGAGTTGACCATCGCTACGGATGATGTTCAGGTTGGAGAAACGTTGCTGATCCGTCCAGGGGATAAAGTGCCGGTGGATGCGGTCGTGATCGAAGGCGAAAGCGCAGTGAATGAGAGCATGATCACTGGTGAGAGTTTGCCAGTTGATAAAAAGCCCGGTGACCAGCTAGTGGGCGCTACTTTGAACACAACAGGACGAATGATGGCTGAGGCTACCAAGGTTGGGGCAGATACCACATTGAGTCAAATTGTGAAACTTGTTCAATCCGCGCAAAACTCGAAAGCGCCAGCCCAACGCTTAGCAGATCGCGCCGCACAATACCTTGTTCTTGTAGCAGTCGGCGTCGGTACGCTGACATTCCTGGCTTGGTATCTATTATTCGATGCAGATGTGATCCGAGCACTGACCTTCGCTATTACAGTTGTCGTTATCACCTGTCCTGATGCGCTCGGATTGGCAACACCGACTGCAGTTATGGTGGGGACGGGCCTTGGAGCGGAGCAAGGGATACTCTTTAAAAACGCAGAGGCGTTGGAGGAACCAGCCCATCTTTCGGCCGTGATCTTTGATAAAACCGGCACGCTGACTAAGGGAGAACCGGAGGTGGTTCAAGTCGTAGCCAACGCTAATCCAGTGGATGAAGGTGAATTGATACGCCTTCTGGCAAGTGCAGAGGCGGCGTCGGAACATCCCCTAGCACAGGCCGTAGTCCATTACGCCGAAACTCAAGGGCTGACGCTTAACAAGGCACAGGATTTTGAAGCCATCCCTGGCCGTGGCGCCCAAGCAGTTGTCGATGGTCATCGCATGTTCTTCGGCAATCGGCAACTAATGGTAGAACAAGGAATTGCCCTGGGTGCGCTTGAGGGTTCTTCGAAGGAATTGGAAGGGGCAGGCCGAACGGTCATTCATGTGGCGATCGATGGGGAAATGGCCGGAATCCTGGCCATTGCTGATGCTGTTCGTCCTAGTGCAGTTGCGGCTGTACAACGGCTCAAAGACATGGGAGTGGAAGTCGCTATGTTGACCGGTGATAATCGCGGGACTGCGGAACGAGTCGCTAAGGAGCTTGGCATTGAAATCGTGTTTGCGGAGGTCCTGCCGGAGGATAAGCAGAATAAAGTAAAGGAACTTCAGGATAGAGGGCACAAGGTTGGCATGGTCGGGGATGGGATTAATGATGCACCAGCTCTTGCCAAAGCGGATGTGGGAATAGCTATTGGAGCTGGCACCGACGTTGCAGTTGAGACGGCCGACATCGTATTGATGAAGTCGGAACCCTTTGATGTGGTTAAAACGATCGAGTTAAGTCAGGGGACGTTACGCAAAATGCGTCAAAATCTAGCTTGGGCAACCGGGTACAACTTGATGGCGATCCCAATTGCAGCAGGCTTACTCACACCATGGGGGATCACGCTTCGCCCAGAGATTGGCGCGTTAGCCATGAGCGGAAGTAGCATCCTGGTGGCAGTGAATGCCACATTGCTGAAAGGACTTGAATTGACATCTTTCGCTTCAGGCGATCAACAAGAAGAATCCGTAATGTAGGAACTTCAATTAGTGGGCGTAACTGCAAAAAACTGGACAGTTTACACATTGCAACTGGAATTGGTCCCATACCATTCATTAATTGTCATCCAACTTTAGGCCTCCACAACCTCGCAGGGAGGATGCACTCTTTTAATGAGGCTACGGATACCTAAGAGTATGAAGCCTATCTGGTGGGCTATATAATCAAGAATTTGGTATGTGGTTATGCCGTTTTCTGGTACAACTGTAACGTGATTACTTGGCAGAGTGTGCAGGGTTGAATATTGGAACCAATGCCATTACGGATGATTTGAATTATTTCAAGGTGATCACATTTCCCAGAAAGTGCGTCGATGTTGTAATAGCCGTAGCCCTGTGGACAGCTATGCAACGAATGGAAAGATCCGACGCGGATTTGGTTTAAGGGTTTGAGCTCACGAAAAAGAAGCTGAACGAAGGAACTTCATGAGCCATTAGCATAACCCAAGCTTGATCTGAAGTTAGGTAGAAATTGAACTTTTCTTAACAAGGTTATTGCGCTTAAGGTTGAAAAATCGCAGCAGGATGGTATAGCAAATGAATAGATTCTCCATTATTGTCGTAGCTTTGATAGCATTGGTTCTATCCGGGTGTGAGGCCCAGCCAGATGATTCCCCAATAACGCCTTCTCCAGACCAGCTGACATTCCTCTACTTCTATACCGATGGCTGACTTCAGTGAGAGAATATGACGCCCATCGTGAATGGGCTCAAAGCAGATTTTGCCGAAGTCGTTGATTTCCGATCTTTAAATGCTGGTTCTGGAGTTGGTCAAAAGGCGTTCAATAGTTATGGACTTCCTGGGCATCCAAGTTACCTCATCCTGGATCCACAAGGCCGAGTGCTTTGGAAAGGTTTTGGACCTCAGTCAAAGGAGATTCTCGAAGAAGCGATTGAGGGGGTAGTTTCGACAGTACTTGAATAGCATAAGCATCCAAGAATTGATATTTGTAATCACCGTCCTAACGCCAAGAGGGCAAATACTTGCATACCTATTCCTAAATGGTAACCAAATGCTAAAGTTTAAACTTACCCTGATGATTAGTGGTGTTTTCCTCTTTGTCGGAGCCTGCTCGTCTCTAACTCAAAGCGAAACTTCAGTGGGACAAGATATACTGATTACGCCACTTCCTTCACTCAACCCCCAGTATGGATCCCAGAGCGAGTCTGGGATGGTTCAAGAGAAAGCTATCCCCCCGATACCGACACTTGACATCCAACTAGTAACTCGTGGCGAAGAAGTCTACCAGCAATTTTGCGCATCTTGTCATGGCTTGAATTTAGAAGGGCAGTCGGATTGGCAGAGTCCATTGCCAGATGGTAGTTTTCGTGCTCCCCCTCATGACTCGACGGGACACACCTGGCACCATTCTGACGATGTGCTTCTTCAAATCATTGCGGAAGGGAGCAATCCTGCTCTCGGAGGAACAATGCAGGGTTTTCAAGATGTCATCGAAATGGAGGACATGATAGCCGTATTGGAGTTCATCAAGAGTAATTGGGGCCCAGAGGAACGAGAATTTCAGTGGCGGATAACGGCTCAATGAAGAAATGGGTTTAATAATTAACTAGTAGAGAATTTAAAAGAAAGCAAAAACAGGTGAGATCTTTGTTCATGCATTCGGCATGGTACAAGAAAATGTCGCCGTTAGATTGTTCTTGAATCTATTGGCGGTGTTTTTCCTTTGAGGATCTATGCGTCAAGATCATCCTTCATCATCTCATATTCCTCCCCGTTGATCTCCCCACGGGCATACCGTAGGTCTAATATCTCCCTGGAGCTTGGGTTCGGTGACCATTCGGACTTGCTACTGTTGGAACCACTCGGGAAGAGTGCTCGCACCAGGAAGACGGCCCCGACGATCAAAAGACCCCAAAACACGATCATGACCACAAGCCCAATGAACCCAAATCCCATCATCATCGTCATCTCTCCATACGTTTCCAATGATCTTGCGCCCTGCCTTTGAATGAGGACATCCAATCCAATATCAGCTCAGGTCTGATAGCATCTGTTGGTATTGCTCCCGAGTGATTTCGCCTTTGGCGTAACGAGCTTGAATGATCTCTCGTGCTGAGGTAACGGCGTTTGTTTTGTTACGAAGACTACTCGGGCTTTGCCCATTGGGAGAAAACCTCCGTACCAGGAAGATGATCAATAGAGCGAAGCCGATAATTATACCCACTATGATAACCAAGTTGAGGAATAACCCTAATGCTCCATAAGAGCCAAATCCACAACAACCACCCAAAAATCCGCCCATCATTTTTGTTAAAACCTCCATATCTTTGCCTTGTGAATTCTTCGCACAAAGGCAGGTATTGTAAGTTCATGTGAAATGATAGTATGGGGAGATAAAGTTATGTTGTTCGGAGTTTAAAGATTTGGTAAAGAAATCTCCCATGGAAGGACCCTGGAGGGAGGAAAAAATTGGAAATGATGGGATGAAGGAGAGTGCCACCGAATTTTTGAAGAGATCACCACTCGATTCATGAAGGCCATAAACGACGCCATAGCCTTTCTGCCCCTGGATAGTTTTCAGTTAGCAACTGTAGCCCTTCTTTTTGCAATTTTGGCTTGTGATCAACAATACGCCGAATTCGTGGGATGAGAGATTGCTTGAGCCAGTAGTCACCTGCGATGTGTATATTTCTGTTTTTGTTTAGATCGAATAATCCATGTCCTTCGGCATCCCAAGCATGACCGAGATGAAGATAAGCGTCTGTGATGATTCCGATATTTGTTTTAACTCGATGTTTGTTGAAAAGCAAAAGTGCATCTACGAGAACACGCATAGCGTCTTTTTTATGAGACATAGGGAACAAGTTTCCGGCTCGGTAGGGATTAAAGTTTCGGCATATGGCTAATGTGGTTTGTGTCGAGTGATCATTGATGTGGGGGACTTGCTGTGGAACCCAATGGTCTCCGAATTGTTCATCGAGCAAAATAATACTGCAGTGATCTAGCACATCGTTGTCATCGATGATGTCCAAATCTTGCCCAAAGGTTCCAAGTATGTAAAGGTACTCTGGCAGTGCAGTAGGCGTGGTGGAGAAATCCCAAGGAAGCTCTAATACACCTCCAAAAGCTTTCACTTGGCGAGGGATCTCTACAAAAAAATTGTGCAGTTCTCCTTGTCCAATTCCGTGAAGTAGGGCAAGGTGAAGTTGGTAATTCTCTTGCTGTTTGGATGCATAAACCAAGAATGTACGGAAGCGGATTGAGGTTAAACGCTGCTGCATGGCAATCAATTGAGCCTGGTTGGGGCTTTGACCTGCCCACCAAGGATGCCCTTGTAGTGAGATCCAGCGGTTCTCATCATGATCCAAGGTGGTTTGAGCTACCTCAACAGCAATCTTATCAAGATCGGCACGTTGGTTTGAGCAAAGAACAATACCTGGTTTAGATTTTAAGCCAATCCAAATTGAAACAGCATCATAGGGAGATACACCGAGTGGTGCAAGTGCAGTCTGTATTATTCTCACCGATTGCCTCTCCCATTTCGCGTGAAGATCTTTTTGCTGCGAGATTTGCTTCATACTCTTTTTTGCCGTCATTGTGACCATATGGATTTCACCTTGATTGGTCTACACGCTGAGCTCAATTTCAGAATGAGAATTCGTTGGAATTGGGCGTCGATCCAAGAACCAGCAATAGAGAACCATTAGCGCACCGGTCAAACCAATTATGTAAAAGAGGTTTTGGAGATCGAAATCCATGGGGAGCATAGCCGCCAGGCTGGTGATCAATATCGGAGAGACGATCCATACTAATCCTGATAAGGTTTGCATCGTTCCGAAAATGCTGCCCTGATTCTCATTCGGCATAAGCCGCTGGAGAATAGTGATCACAAGCACATTAAGCCCTGCTCCTCCGATTGAAGTGAGCACCAACGCCACTATAATTCCATGGACGGAGGGCAAGAACCCAATAGTGAAGATTGCGATTGGGGTTAAGAGGCCAGTTATGAATAAAGCTGGAGTGTAGTTGGATCGTTTAACCAGGATGCCAGAGATGACGGGACCTATCGTCCATCCAAGGCCCAATGCGGCGATAAAGATGCCCGTTCCCTCAGCACCAAGGCCATGTTGTCGTCCAAGCGGTGTGAGTAAAGGCACTACGGTCCCAAACATGATGCTTGAAAATAACAAGCAAACAAGCACCTGTTGTACCGGCTTATTTTTGGAAACAAGATTCCAAACTTGCCGTATCTCAATCCAAACTTTTCTACGAACAGGAGTAATTGTGTACGAAGAACCGCTTGATTTGGATGTAATTGGTAGCAATGAGAGAATGAGTAATATGGCCGCGACCACAGCTGGCAATGTGAAGTTATGTGAGAATATGGTAAGCATTGATGCTAAAGCAGGTCCGAGGAGAAGACCAAGCCCTGTCAGAACAGAAACCGCGGTATTGCTTGTCAACCGGTCAGTTCGCGAGCTTATACGAGTGACGAGTGAAAGTCTGGCTGGTATGATGAACCCGCGCGCGATCGTGGTTGAGGTTGCAATTATATAGACGATCCAGATGGATTGGGTTAATCCTAATCCAAGAGCCAACACAGCCTGACTGATAAGGCCAATAGCGCTTGCTTTACGAAATCCAAGACGATCAGTTAAAGTGCCTTCCCAAGTTCCGAGAATAGTCTGAGTAGCGGATTGAATCACGAGGATTATGCCAACGCTCAAACCATTATCTCCAAGTATGAAAGCCCTCTCCATGAGTATGACGTACACGATATTTCCAGCCACTTCAGCGAGGATCGTTGAGATAAGCAAAGAGGCCAATGGATTGATACGCAGCTTTTGAAGGGCGCGGGGTTGTAGTTTGCTAGCGATCACGACCTTTGGTTTTTCAGGCGGGATGCATTCAGATATGTTGACAACGCGGGCTTTCACGATTTAGGTCTCACTTAATAACTGATTGTCTAAGCTTGCCTCACGTAAAAGTCGGGGGATCACATTCTCCCAACTCATGCTCATGATATGGATTCCCCTAATGCCAGGGACTGCCTTCATTTTCTGCATCAGATCCAAGGTGAACTCGAAACCAGTTTCTTCAGGTTCAGGACTTTTCTCAAGCTTCTGGATGAACGCAGGTGGGATAAATACATCAGGGATATGATCCTGAATAAAGCGTGCTGTCTTAGAGGAGCGTATTGGGCCTATGCCAACCAGGATGTGCACTTTCCCGAGAAGGTTCCGTCGGTCTAATGCCTCCAGCCACTGGGAAAGCACTCTGACGTCGTAGACCAACTGTGTTTGGATAAATTGAGCACCTGCATTGATCTTTTTCTCCAGGCGAATTGATTCATGCCATAAGTTGGAGTCGCTTGGTGAACCTGCAGCACCAAGGAAAAGTTTCGGTGGATCGGTTATCTCTCTACCATCAAGGAATCGGTATTCATCACGCATTCGGCGGAGAATCCAGAGCATCTGTGTGGCGTCTAAGTCGAAAGGAAGCCCACCTGCAGGTTTATCCCCAGCGGTCGGTGGGTCACCTGTGAGGCACAAAATGTTGTGGATCCCAAGCGCCGAGGCTCCGAGCACCTCTGCCTGTAGAGCAGAACGGTTGAAGTCCCGTGCAGTCAACTGCATGATGGGTTCGATGCCGCAGCGTGCCAAGAGGAGGCTGCAAGCCAGGCTGGACATCCTTGGTGTTGCCATTGGATTTTGTGTGAGGTTGGCGGCGTGGATTTTGCCACGCAGTCGTGAGGCTGTAATCTCGACTGTCTTGGGATCGGCACCTGTGGGTGGAGAAACCTCCGCAGTTATGACGAAGGTTCCGTGCTCCAGCCTGGCTTGCAGAGAGGAGGCTGGACTTGTTGAGACAGGGGGATGATAGACATCATCCCCCTGCCACCAATCTGGCTGACGCATGTCACGGAACAAACTATCCACTTCTTCTCGCCAGCCAGTCCAGCGAAGCAAGTGGGAGGGCGAAAGGAGATTACGATCCTGAGCTTCGGAGAGTATGGTTCCCCAAGTCTCCCCTCCGACTAGTGTCCAGTCCAGAGGGGCCTGGACCTCTAAGAGTCGACCAAGACGACCGAGTTGTTCTGCGCGATGGTAGATGACGTGCCAAATACACGGACGAGATGGCTCAACGCAACAGGATTCTGAGGAGCCACTACCACAAGGGCCATTACGCAGTCCTTTCGGACAAAGCATTGGACAGATAAAGGCGGTCTCTTGCAGCAAGCAGTTCCCGCACATGCTGCAATTGTACAACCGACCTTTTAACGTTCTCTCGAGCGCGATGAAGATCCGTTCTTTGGGGGTAGGTGGGTGGGTTGGCAAGAATGCCGCTCGAAATCGTGGTGCTGGTTTCATGATCGCTTTGTTCAATGCCTTGATTACGCCGGGATGGTTGCCGCTTTTTTAGGGACGTCCTGAACCTGATCCTGGTCCTCTTTTCTGAGATAATTGGGTCGGATGTCTTCCCTGCGCAGACGATTGGCGTTGGTGACCACCGATATAGAACTTGTGGCCATGGCAATTTCAGCGAGTACTGGATACATCCAGCCAATGATTGCCAGTGGGATCATGGCCACATTGTAGAAGAATGCCCAAAAGAGGTTCTGTTTGATCTTCCGCCAAGTGGCCTTGCTTAGATTTATGGCCTCGATGAGGCTGGTCAATTCACCGCGCACAAGGGTAATATCACTTGCTTCGATAGCGATGTCCGTGCCTGTCCCGATAGCGATTCCAACATTTGCCTGTGTAAGTGCAGGGGCATCATTAATCCCATCACCTACAAATGCAACCAGGCCGAATCGATCTTGAAGGTTTTGGACCTCTGCCACCTTTCCGCTGGGGAGAACTTCAGCTAAAACATAGTCGATACCGACGATGCTGGCGATCGCTTGGGCGGTGCGTTGATTATCTCCGGTGATCATAGCGGTTTCGAGACCCATCTCGTGGAGTTCACGTATCGCATTTAGCGAGTCTTTTTTGAGTGCGTCTGCGACAGCGATGACACCAGCAATTCTGTCTTCAAAAGCGACGATCATGGCAGTCTTGGCTTCATCCTCGAATGTCCGCAGGATTTGTTCAAAGGGCGTAGGATCGATTCCTTGTTCCTGCATCAACCTGCGCGTACCTACCATCACGCGGCCATGATTTAGAGTGCCAGCTACACCCTTACCACGAATGGCTTCGAAACCTTGCGGTTGTTCGATGGACAACTGGCAGTTTCGTGCTTCGTCGACGATGCAACGGCCCAATGGGTGCTCGCTGCCTACTTCGATCGACGCGGCTAGTCTCAAAACTTCGGTTGCTTCGAATCCACTTGCAGGAACGATGTCGGTGACTTCGGGGCGTCCTTTGGTGATAGTCCCGGTCTTGTCAAAGGCGATGATGCTCACGTTCTTCATGGTCTGAATCGCTTCGCCGGAGCGTATGAGAATCCCGTTTTCTGCACCTTTACCGCTGCCAACCATCAAAGCTGTCGGTGTGGCAAGTCCAAGTGCACAAGGACATGCGATGACGAGCACAGCAACAGCGGAGGTGATAGCTAAGGTGATGATACCCAAACTGGGATCAACCCAGGGTAAAAAACTGCCGACATCCACTAGAGCCTTCATGGGTTCGGAGACAAGTACCCAGCTAAGGAGTGTGAGAACGGCTATTCCGATAACGATGGGAACAAAAATACTAGTTACCTTATCGGCAAATTCCTGGATCGGCACCTTTGAACCCTGTGCTTCATCGACCAGCTTAATCACTTGTGATAGGAATGTATCTTTGCCAATCCGCGTGGCTTCGATTCTTAACAAACCCTCTTGATTCACCGTTGCTCCAATCACCTCGTCCCCCACACCTTTGTTGACGGGCATGGACTCGCCTGTTGCCATGGATTCGTCGACTGCACTCTCACCTGTTTTCACAACTCCATCCGTTGGAATTTTCTCTCCTGGACGTACGACCATCAAATCACCAACCTGTACTTCATCAATGGGGAGTTCGATCTCCTCGCCATTTTGAATAATTCGCGCGGTTTTCGCACCCAATTCCAGTAACTTGCGGATAGCCTGTGATGCGCGACCTTTTGCAGTTTCTTCAATATAACGACCGAGCAAGTGAAAGGCCATGATCATAGCAGCTACGCCTGCGTAGTTGGCTACGGGGAAAAAGAATGAGGCTGGTCCAGTCAACAGGGAGACACCGGTACCTAAAGCGATGAGGGTGTCCATATTAGGCTTGCCGCGTCGAGCAGCAGCAAAACCACCACGATACGTCTGTCGCCCAACCCAAAATAGAACCGGTAATGCAAGAAGGATCATTCCCAAGTTGAACACCATTTCATTTGGCCACATGATTCCAAAGAACATCTCAACTAACATCCATATCGTGATGGGGATAGTAAATCCCCAAGCGACGGCCATTCGGAACCTTGCTTGACCCATTTTCCGCTTGATCTCCTCCTCAGCATTATCAGCTTTACTTTCTGCAGTATCGAGGACCTCATAGCCGACATCCGCAACTGCTTTTTTGATGTCTTGTAGGGTAGCGATAGTTGGGATGAAGGTTATGGAAGCCTTCTCTGTGATCAAGTTGACCGAAGCCTCAAGGATCCCTGGAACTTCAAGGAGAGCCTCTTCTATCGTAGAAACACAGGAGGCGCACTCCATCCCTCCGATTGGGAGTGATATTCTTTCTATGCCTATTTGGTAACCTACATCGGACACAGCTTCCACAATATCCTGGAGCGGTACTCGACTGTCCGTAAATTTAACTCTGGCGTGTTCTGTGGCGAGGTTAACAGTGACAGTATCGACTCCATCAACATGACTTATTGCACCCTCAATGTTTGATACGCAGGATGCGCAAGTCATACCTTGAATGGGTAAGGTGAATTGGTTTCTACTCATCGTGATCTTTTCCTTTCTGGATCTTATTTCCGTAAATGATTGGGTTATGTTTTCTTTTCCAGTTTATTCATTCAGTATCTCGGACTCGCTTGCAATCCTTTTCACAAAGTTGTGGAGATAATACAGTTCTTCTATGAGCACATCTGCGTCACTTATCAGGCCAATGAGTGTCTGAGATGCCTCAGTATCCGTCTGCAAATCTATTTCCTGTTCGAAAATGAAAGATATAGGTTTTGTGTCGAGAACCGTGTTCGAAGTTCCTTCGTTAGTTTCATATAATTCATCCATTGATGACCAATTCTAAGTTCCCTTGATCGAAGCCTTATGGTATTCAATTAATAATCCGGCTCTCCTCTCGTTAAACCTGGTTTTGTGAATAAATTACTTCCATCTATGTCGGAAATAAGTTTCATTCTTATCTTTCCTCTAGGCGGTTCATACCTTGTTGAGAAACTCCTTTTGACTTCCACTAATCAGACCAAACACTAGAGAGCCTCTGATGTCGTCACGTGGCTAAGTGTAGAAATGTGTTGAGACTGTGACGATCCAAGCGGTTTGCCTTTGCCATCCTGGTATGGAACTGTGCTACGAAGACCATAGTCCCTAGATTTTCCAAATCAGATACGCTTCGAGCACCATGACGGCAATGAAACCAATTAACAACACCAACCTTATCAACCGTTCTCCACGCTCCAACGAGTTCTCGTTTCTATTACGGATCAATAAGGGATCTGAATCCCAACTGTCGGAAGGTAATGATGAAGTTGTGGTGGTGATGTTTTCAAATGATCCAGGTATTTCATTACCTGTATTCATTTTGCCCTCCTAAGTACAGGAGATTTCGAAATTCCAAAATGTTGGAGTACTAAATCTCTATTTTGCTGCGTAGATTGAAGAGCATAAGCTCCAACTGCTGAATTTGAAGCGCGTTCAACTCACGCCGAAGACGGCCATTCTCTCGTTCGAGATCCTTGATAAGAGTTTCTTGGAATTGGATCAGATCCTCTAATTTTTCTAACTCTATAAGTGTTGCTGGCTTATTCATCTGAGTCACTCCATAGGCCTTAGTTCGTATCAGAGTATTTGATCGGATTGTGTTTTGGTTGTCTGTTATCACCATCTGCCACTTTACTTTCGAGGTATCTTGTGCTCGTTAAGAGATTTCCGGGGAGAGCTTATCTGTGCAATTCACGGCCAGAACCACAAATCCCAAGTAATAAAGATTGCGCAACAATCCTTGCAACGCTGCTTGGTCGGCGAGGGTTCCCTCAAGCAGGGTGAGCGGCGATTCACTTTCTCCCCGTTCAATTGTGATCACCATTTGTTTGAACAAATTGTGCCACCGGGCACTTACTTTACCTTGTACGGTTACTCGGTAAGTTAAGGGTTCGCTAACGCTGATGAGCCTTCGTTCCTGGTTCAAATTGGCCTCCTGCTATTGACCTTTTTCACTTGGTTCACATGTGTTAGATCTGGTCGCGAGATAGATGTGTAGCTCTAGAAATTCATTACGTTCATGGTCAAGATAAACTAAAGAGGGTACTGTTGTAACGACCAAAAAGTATTGTCGAGGGGTGGTTTATGATCCCTTTAGAACACCAGTATTATGTTTTGTGGTCCCCAAGATTCTTCAAATGTCACTTAACAAAATCGGAGTCCGCCAAACAAAAGAGGCGCAGCGAAATGGGCTGGGCCTCTTCTCGTTCGATGAACCTTTTTATGGGATCGGTGATGACTTTCAAACTGCCTTAGGTTCCTGATTTCGACTCTTCCACCAGAAACGTATTTGTGGAATCTGCCAACCACGCTCGCCTGCTATACGGATGTCGCGCCGCAGGAAGAGAAGCCAGGCGCCCAGTTCAAAGATCAATGCAGAAGCCAATAGTCCTGCCACCCACGTCCAATTAAGGCCGTCAATCGCGAAGCCACCCTGATAGTAACCGAAGGGAGAGATCTTGTTGAGAACTTCCAGGTCGGGATTCACTTTCACTATCATCGTTGCCATGAAGCTTGCGACCAAGATCAATCCGGCCGCACTGGCAGCGAGCTTGCGGGAGGGTAGCACCATGCTCAAGAATGTCGTCATGGCACCGAAGAGTAGTAGGAGAGCGAAAATCGACACATGTGGTGAAGCCAATTGACCAAAGGTAACCTCCATTGCTGTCCTTGGAGCAGCCAAAACTGAGCCCATCCACATTATTGCCAATATCAGAGCCGTGGCTGCGATGAAACCAAGGCTGCGCCCCCAAAATAATCGTGTACGGGTAATGGGGTGTGATATCAACAAATCGAGAATGCCGCTCTCCTCATCGCCGGCAAGGATTCCGCTACCAGTAAGCACAGCGAAGATCCCCAAGAATAGTGCCATATACGAGAAGACATATGTGTTGAGGAAGCCGCTCGGTGTAAACAACGAGGGAATGTCGCCGATAAAAGCGATCAATTCCGGAGGGTAATTTTCAAGCGCAGCCTGAAGTGTAGGTCGCATCTCGAGCACACTATTGTATAAACCCACTAGAATTACCGAATACAATCCCAATACGATTCCCCAACCCAGGATGCTGCCCCGGTAGCGTGAGAGCGTATTACTAAAAATGGCAATCATAATTATTACTCCTTTTTCTGTCGAGTTTTCGAGATTTCAGCGGAAGTAGACAAGGAAAACCTCCTCCAAGGAGGGTGTTTCGGTCTCTATGCGATTCACTGGGAAGTTAGCTAGCGCCTTGATCAGCGCATCCATCTTGCCCTCGACCTCGAGCTTGACTACTGTCCCGTTGTCTCGATGTAATATGCGTACGCCATCAACTTTATCGAGGCCGCTTGAATCGACCGGTCGAGCGAAACGAACCTCAGCCCGTAATAACGATCGTTGAATCAACGTGGTTGGATTAGCGACCTCTACTAATTCGCCCTGGCGAATGATCCCCACTCGATCAGCGATGGACTCAACTTCACTCAGGATGTGTGAGGAGAAAAAGATCGTAGCGCCGTCAATTCGAGCCTGTTCAACCATGCCGAGCACCTCTTTCTGCACGAGTGGATCAAGACCCGCAGTAGGCTCGTCGAGCATAAGCAAAAGGGGACGATGCATAAAGGCTTGCACAACACCAACCTTTTGCTTGTTGCCTTTGGAGAGATTCTTGATACGAGATTCCATATCCAAACTTAATCGATCTGCCAGGCTTTCCACGTAGCTCCAATCCGCTTGATTTCCACGCAAGCGGAGAAGCAAACGTAGGATTGATTTAACCCTTTGATTGTTCTCCAAGTGCAGCTCACCCGGAAGGTAACCGACACGCTGTCTTACAGCCAAAGGATCAACTTGTGGATCGATGCCTAACACGGTGGCTTTTCCTGCAGTTGGCCGTATCGTGTCGAGCAAACAACGGATCATGGTGGTCTTCCCGGCACCATTTGGACCAAGAAATCCGTAGATCTCACCCTTTCGTACTTCTAAGTCCACGCCACGGAGGGCATGCACCGATCCATAATTTTTCACCAAACCTTGGGTTTTGATTGCTAATTCCTTTGTCATTTTGTTCTCCTTTCGTGGCTTTCACACAGTTTCACACGAATGAAAGTCAGGTTCTGAAATGGTGCCTCCTGCTTCACCCACCCGTTGAGGATTTTGTGATTGCGACGATGTGTTTCACCCCTTCGTTTTCTTTATGAGGCCTCATAAGCTGAGTGGAAGAAATCCAATAATGCAGCAAAGCACCCTTTGAATGAATGATAGGTTGTCAGCTCGATTTGTTTGTTCTGCCTCCTGCTGATTATTGAAATTCCTTCTTGCTGGGCCGTCCTGTTGTTCTCTAAACCGGAGGATTTCATTCGTCGCAGTGTATGACGAATAGATCCTATCCATTACCAGGTATTACTGTCATGACACAAATGGGTTATCAGAGGGCTATTTCAACCCACGCCGGCATTGGGAGAGTCCAAAAAGCAATCAAACTACGAAAGGAATGTATCGCTTCGTGCGTTGTCGGTATTCCGCACAGTTCGGATACTTCTCCTCGAACATTTTTTCTTCGATGCCAGCACGGAGGTTAGTGAAGAGCACAACGGGAAGATACGCGTTTCGATTACATGGGTAGGGAGTGAAAGGAAGAAGGCCAAGCTGACGATCAACAGGGCCGTGCAGATGGGGTGCGCAAATAGCTATAAATCCATCTCCAAACGAAAACACTTAAGGTGCAAAGCCGGGTCAAAGATGAGTATGATCCTAGTCCCAGTTGAAGATGGATGATGATCATTGGCGACAACCCAACGCCAACTATATCCATGAGAGGAGGGACAGCGCGCAGTAGGAACTCTCTGAGTGTGTTGAGAGGAGAAAGCTCTTTGGGATCACAATGCTGTGGTCACAAGTGAGATAATAAGCCCATCATCCTGGCTTTAGTTGTAGCCTGCATGCGGCTATTAACGCCCAGCTTGCCGTAGATGTTGCGGGAGTGACCCTTGACAGTATTTGGGGATATGAAGAGTCGCTGGGCAATCTCAAGATTTGTGAATCCTTCGGCGATAAGACGGAGCACATCTAGTTCGCGCTCACTAAGCGGCTCAACCATCACAAACTCTTCATCCGGTGCTTCATCGAGTACCTTAGGGACAGGTTTGGCGTCAGGAAAGGCAGCAAGTAAGCGACCGGTGTATTCTGGCATCATCTTCCGACGAACGGCTTCATAAAGTAGGCGTCCTATTGCGGCACTCTCATCCACAAAAAGGCGAGTGTAGCCCTCCGACTCTCCAAGTGAAAGCGCAAGTCGTAAGGATTTCAGTGCGTTATCTAACTCGCCAAGAGTATTGAGAGTAAGCGCTTTGAGAACCGCCAGCTCTATCACCCTCTCATTCCAGCCCCTCTTCTCGGCTATTTCCAACTGACCATTAAGGAAATTGAGCAGCAAACTAGCCAATTCTTCGCGTCGGGCGGAAATTAAGGATTGTACATTCTCTATGAGTGCCCTGGCTAATATGATTTGCGATCTAAATTTTACCTCGTACACAAGTAAGACGGCAGGGATTTCGGTTTCTCCCTCCAACTTTGTATCAACTCCCATAGCCCAGGCAATCACTTGATCTCGACGAGCAGGATTATGCTCGCTTTCCCGTTGCCATCGCAAAGCTTGCAAAGCCGAGCGAAATGATTCAGCCCAAGCAGGTGAAGTTCCTATTTGTTGAATAACCTTGTCTGCTTGGGACCATGAACCACGCGCTTGATAGAGACGAGCCAGGTCTGCATACCCCCAAACCTGCATCTCATTTTCTGTCGTTAGGCTGAGCGAATCAAGCCCTTTAGTAAGCTCCTTTTCTGCTTCTTCTAGGTCGTTTCGTTCGAGATGAATTCTCCCTAGCAAAATATTGAGGGCACCACTAATAGGTGGGATTTGCCTGCCTGGACGTGCGGCAAGTCGAATTCCTTCTTTGCATTTAATCTCTGCCTCACTGAGTCTGCCCTGACGGATAGCGATCATTGCTTGATCGTAATGAATTCCGATCGCCAAGTAGTCAAAGTTACAGGCGTTGGCGTAGTTGAGTGCATCGTTATTAAATGCGATTGCCGAATCCGCGTCACTGAGAATTACGTAACATGCAGAGATGAAATGAAATATCATGCTTCTAAGCCAGGCATCTCCTTCGCCTACATGCTCAACGGCTTCCCTCAGAAGGTCGATCACCACATGGGGATCTTCTCCATTGAACAAGGCTATTACAGCACGGATTGTTTGAATATGACCTGCGATTTGATCTCGAAATTGGCGCTGTGAGTCGTCTGAGATTACATCATCCGCGGTTATCGCACGTTCAGCCTCCTGGACCCATTTGTCGACCGCGGCCGGTGGATCGGTATAGCTTTCGATCCAAAGTGTCCAGGCGTACAGTACGCATAGGAAAGGACGGGTTCGGATCAGATGATCGGGAATACCTTCAAGCCATCTAATGAGCTTTCTTACTTCCCCTAAAGAAAGGGTTTCAAAGCCGTGTCTTTCGATTACATCCAAAGCTTGCTCTTGATCCTCGCCTTGTTGTGCGTGGTGAATAGCCTCTGTTAGAAAACCGTTCGTCTCGTACCATTCACTCGCGCGTTGGTGGAGACCGGCTACTTCATCGGGCATTTTCAAGTGAAGAAGATTCTCTAGAAGTTCGCTAAAGAGATGGTGGTAGCGATACCATTGACGACGTTGATCCAACGCGACCGTGAAGAGATTGGTCTTCTCCAAATGTTCGAGTATAGGTTGGGTCCGCCTGGTCACATCATCTTCGGAAATCACCGCCTGACATAGCGAGGCGCTCATGCGCTTCAAGATAGAAGTTTTTAGGAGAAAATCCTGGGTAGCCTGGGGAAGGCTAGCTAGGACTTCATCCACCAGGTAGTCCATCACATGATGGTCGTCCCCTGCAAAATCCCGAAGGAAAATCCAGCGATCTGGCGCACGCCTCAAGGAGTGCCCTGCCAGCAGCAACCCAGCGATCCAGCCCTCTGTTCTCGCTTCCAGCATAGCCGTCTCAGATGGTGTTAATTCCAATCCCAAGGTTTCGTTGAAGAAAAGTAATGCTTCTGCTCTTGAAAAGCGTAGGTCATTCGCTCGAATCTCATCTATCTCCCCAAGCACTCGCATTCGAGCTATGGGTAGAAGTGGATCCTCCCGCGTTAGGAGCACTAAGTGCATCCCAACCGGCTGATGCTCGATCAGCGTGGACATGATTTCGTGAATTCTTATTTCATGGATGTTGTGATAATCGTCAAGGATCAGAACAAAGGGGTCTCCAATTTCTGTCACTTCCTGGATCAACGTGGGCATTAGCGTTTCCAATTGGGGCGGTGGTGTCGACTGAAGCGCAGCCGCAACGCGCGGGATTGATGCGGAGTCGATACGTTTAAACGCAGCAATCAGATATTCTAGGAATTGATAGGGATCGTTGTCCCAGGAATCCAGGGAGAGCCAACTGACTGGTTGTTCAAGCTCTCGAGCCCATTGCTCGACAACAGTGGTCTTACCGTATCCTGCAGGAGCAGAAACAAGCGTTAGTTTCCCTGACAAAGCGGAGTTAAGACGCGCGTTTAAGTGTGGACGCGAAACCACCTGTACTCGCGTTTGGGGCATGTGAAATTTGGTCTCTAGCAATGCGTCGGACATTGGTTTCCAATCGATTTCGGTCAGCTTTTTAGCACTGGGCGGTCAAAACGAATTGCATAGCCAGGCTTCAAGACTTAGGCTCAGGAAGAGTCTATTAATGCCTTCCTTAGATTCTACAAAACCCTAGATGAGTTATTAAGCGCAAAATGGCCTATGCCCGACAGGATGATTCACAATACGTAAAACTGATCAACTTAGATAGCGTTGCGAGTGGATAAGGGGATTGAATTGTAAGGTAGATTTACTAACTATCGTCCTCTACTTTTCTCTAAGTACAACACCCGCCTCGAGGAGTGCCAGTATTTACCATGTATCGCCGCGTGGGCTTATTTCGATTAAGCTCATCAGGGTCAATTACTCTTTTACCAGTCTTAGCAACGGCGTCTTTGAGATCTTGCATTGTTGCTATACCCGGAACGTAGGAAACAACTGCTTTCTCCGTCATTAGGCTGATACTTACATTAGTGACACCAACCACGTTGCTCAATGCGGTGTCAACTTCGCGAACACAGTTAAAACAGGTCATTCCACTGATCGACAGGACAACTTTATCCATTGATAGATGATATCCGATGATCCTAATCGCTTGCATCAAGTCCTCGGCATTTGCATCGCCATCCACAATATGGACGGTTGCCGTTTTAGTGGCTAAGTCGGCTCTAGCGTTGGTGACACCTTCAACCTCATGTAATGCTTGTTCAATTCGCCTGACACAGTTGCCGCAGGTCATGCCCTCGATAGGGAGAACTATTACTCTTTCGTTCATGTCGACGACTCCATTATTGGATTGTTCTATTCATTGTTTTTAAGGCTGCAAAAACACGACTTGGACTTGCTCACCTAGAGTGTCTTTGCACTCGGAATGGAGATGAAAGTATTCGGGAAGGATTTCGAATATCTTCAATTACGGATTTGATCAAGGCTCCGAAAGGAGTCTTCATCGCACCAAGTCATCTAGTAGTTCAGTCGTAGAACTTTCTACATTTCCATGCCCGACATTTGGTTATCACCTTTGGATAACTTACTCAAGAATTTTTCTGGATCTTTATCGAACATTTGCTTGTGAGCCGGGTTCATGAAGTAATACGTTTCACCATTGTACTCAGAAGAGGGAGCAGTATTTTCATCGACCATCATTCCACAAACAGGACATTTCACCATTTTCGTCTCCTTCGAAGTTGTTGGCTTCGTATTGATAGATTATTGCCAGGCGATTTGGGTTATTAGCCAATCCTTAACGGTTTTTTGCCATCAGCAGAAGAGTATTCCTTGCCGCCTTTAGCGTGAGTGAATAAGAGTGTTATTTAGTGTTCTTAATGCTCTCCTCCTTTCTCGTTACTTCCATGATGGTTGAGTGGGGTCCTATCCATCGATTTGAGTCACTCAAATGCTTTGAAATCTGAATTTGATGAAACTCAATATCCCCTTCAAGGTTGGCAGATCAGGATTTTCAACACCGACACTCAAGTTCAAGATTGAAGCTTCAGCGTAAATCCGGCCATTTCACGCTAAAGATATCTTGACTGTATCGCTATTGTCATGACCTAAAGGTATTGTTGGAGGGTTATTTTGAGCCAATATAGTTAGGAACTGGACATTATTGATGTGTTGACAAGGTTTTTTATTCATCCGCAATTAAAAACAATCCGCTTTGTTATCGAATGTGAAAACAAGCCTAACTGGTAAATTATCATCAATGGGAATGGCTTCATATACTTTCAGTAGGGTTCAAACGGCCAAGCTTTATCGAAATGTGACATGACAAGATGCTGTTCGTTTTGATCACTAATGAGCTCGCTAATCTGATTTCCAATCGATTGCTTCGCAACAGATCTTTTTGAGGACAGCTTTGTTCTGTGTAGGCTGCCCTATTCTTTACCGATCCTTGAAACAATTTAGGAAACGCATCAGGTTTCCGATTTGGTGAGTGTCGTAGAGGGAGATCAAAGGCTAGTAGGAGAAGGTCGATAATGGTGCTGATGTTAATTGTCAGGGACAAATTGGAGATAGATTAAGCGGTCGAACCGCATTTCGCATAAAAAATCGATCGTCACATGTGCTTTCCATTAATGGTGGTTTCTGAATGATTTTGATCTTCAGCTTTGAAGGTAAAAATTAACCTAAACTTTCTTCCGCTCGTTCGTCATGATATTAGGCGTAAGCATACCTGATTGGCAGGCAATGTCAGACTTGAATTTAGACTGTGTATAATTTTTTTACACCTTACATATCTGGTTGTAGGGTGGGGTATGATTAACTTGATCAGGAGCAGCAGCAGATGTTCTTTAGTTAAAGAGAATTAAAGCATTTTTTGCAAAACCGACAGAGGGAGGGATAAACAACCCTCCAATTTTTACTAGTGGAAGTATTAGCCATCTTTTCGGAGGCATACCGGAATGAGTAACATGAGTGCGGGATCCAGGGGCTTAGATCTCATCCGAAGATTCGTGAATAGTGAGGAACTCACCTCACAAGAGATGGATGCAATGCGAGCAACAATGTATCTTCTCGCTCAATATGTATCACCAGCAAGAGAGTGGGATGAATTTCAATGGAAGGGAGTGGAGCATTTCATTGAGAAGATCTGGCCTGAAGTCCAAGATAGGCAGGACATACGACATGGAGATTTTGGAGACGGTTTTAGGTCACCGTAACACCACTGACAGCACTCGGGCTTCAAGCACTTCACACATGAAATTGCATTGCCTCGTTTGTCAGAGACATGTGTGCATTGATAACGAGTATCTTAAAATCGGGGTAGATGTCCTTGTTATTGGAGCGGGTGCAATCGGATTAAGATCTGCACTAACTGCCAACGATAGATGATGTAAGGTTGTGATTGTATCGAAACTCGTCAGGGCAGACGACCAAACGGTTATGACAGCGGGAGGTATTAATACCACACTTTGCACGGTTAATCCTGAGGGCAACAAGGAATGACACTTCGCAAATACACCCCACTATGGATATTTCATTAACACTCACCCGGCGGCAAAGATTATGGCTCAAGAGGCCCCTCAAGATCATTAAGGGCAAGCTGAATAGGGCTTCACCTTCACACGGACACACGAAGGGCTTCTTGATCAGCGTTTTTTTGGCGCTTATACCTCTCGTTGAACTTGATATGCAGGGGACCAAAGCGGGTTGGAGATCATCAATACGCTTGTGAAACGCATTAGAGGGATATGCGTCAAGATTCACGAAAACCTCCACAATCTTAAAACTACCCATTCACGGTGATCATTGCTTCTGGGGTTTGGCATTGGACTTATTAATTGGCAAAGTGTCGTAGCCCATGCAGTATCCATCGTTCTAGTAGTAGGGACTTTCCGCGTCTGTAGTAAATGAGCATCTCGCGCAAGGGTAGAAATGTCGACGATGGGATCTATCTAGCCTTACAGACCTGTTGCCCACTGGAAGACATGGAGTTTGTTCAGTTTCACCCAACAGGTGTGACAATATTGGGCCATATAGTGGACGCTCAGGCACCGAGGGAGTACGAGGGGAAGGGGAACGTCTCAATAACTAGAACAGCGAAAGGTTCACGAGCCGATATGGCCCAGCTTGCATGGAGCTCTCGATCCGAGATTAAGTGACTCTGCCGAATTCATGGAGGACAGGAGATCGTCGAATGGCGGTGTTTACTTGGTGTCACTTACCGGAGTAAGGAAATAATCCTCGAGAAGATTCCACAGGAACAACAACCCGGCCGTGAACGAGATTGTCGAGCGAGCCATTCCGACCTAGGTTTCCTACCAGGTAATCATGAGAATCGCGATCAGCGTGGTCATGAAAGCCAGCACTCTTCTGGTAAACAGGGGCGAGCGGCTGATGGGATGGCCGGGCACCAGGTCCAGCGTGCCACTCTCCTCGTCGCTCGCTAGCAACACTCTGACATGTCACGCACCTATCTGCTTAGTAAACTTTCCTCTCGATGCCTTGAGCAGAACCTACTCCTCCAAGGCTTGACGCAAAAACTCTTTCCTGGGATTCGATCCATGAGGTTATTGCAAATTGATCTAGTCAGGAAATGCCTTCGAATGGTGTCATTGTCTTGATTAAAGGCATTGTTTAGGGATTGTTCAGTTCCAAGTGGTCCATAGTTAATAACGCGAATTGGTTTGTAAAATATCTGATTTGTGTTCCCATCCATTGAGGCCAGCACTCACTTAACATTCCCTGCTAATTTTAATCGTGTAATAGATTCGTCAATATTTGCTGATAAGTTGCGCTCGGCATTTTTTGAGGGTGACGCCGTTGGAGTTTTGATGTCGATTAACCCCACTACAATACTTTAGGATCGTGACAGTTACCCCGATAAAAGCCTAGTATTGGTTCATCGACCCCAACGGGGTCTTCCAGAAAAGTGAAATCGATGGTTTGGAGAGACCGATGTCCACATTTATGTTCGATCTATCGAAGTGCGATCCGCATAGCCTTATGCGTATTGATCGACAAAGAGCTGTGCAGGCAAAGGTGACCCCTTTGAATATGGAATATGATGATGAACATACTTTGGATATCAAGGTCTCCGTGATCAAGTGCGTTGCCGCCCTTCCTGTAGACTGGCTGCCCCATTCATCCTTGAGACCGATCACAGTAACCTCCTTCAATCGCAATCCTGGTCAGAGGAAAGCGGTCACCATGTTTTTGGGGTGTTCACCTTCACGCGGGGAGATTTCGTTGGCGCTCAGCCCATTTACGGTGGCCTCCCAAGAGGCTTTAAGCCTCCAAGATGCAGATGAGCAACAGTGGCGGTTTGTCTGGAAGATACGACATTCGTCCATGCGTCATCGCAGGCATCAGGTTCGAAGAATTCGGATAGAAACCAAGAGGTCAAAATTGGAGTTTATAGAATGAAGCTTAAAAAGTTCTTACCTTATCTCTGGAAAACACCAGTTTTTGGATTTGCTCTATTTCTTGGAGTGATGATTGGAAATTTCCTTGCATCACAGATTGGATTGGAAGCCCCCGCCGGCTTTTCCAAATTTCACCCTTTGACATTTGCTCTTTACCTTTTAGCAATCAGCCCATTGCTGCTCGCATCTTTACTTTTCCTATGCTACTTCATTACGGGAAGGTTTATAGCTCACTGGCTTACCCTTGCCCTCATTACATGGGGTGTTTATTCCCTAGGCACAAGCGTCGGTAGTTCGTCACAAACATCCGTTTCGGGGTTTTCACCCTATCTGATCATTATTTTCTTCTTTGCCAGCTTTATGGGCGTCGGTGCTCTCGTTTTGATGTTTCCCGAGCATTACAAACGCCAAGAAAGACTATTGATAAGGAGGTAGTACTATGAATACGTTTTTAATCATCTGGTTTGCGAGCGCCTTTTTAGCCGCGCTCTGGACAGCCTACGATCTGATTGTCAAGCAACCAAAAATTATGCCGGTGATCAAGATTGCCTGGCTGCTTGTTATTCTCTACTTAGGGATCATAGGGCTGATCCTGTATATCCTCTCCTGCCGGAAGCCTACAAATATTGACCACGATGAGTACGTGTCGCCGATGTGGAAACGAGCCTTGGGATCGACCATCCACTGCGTTTCAGGTGATGCCCTGGGTATCGTGATTGTTGCAGTCATTATTTACAATGCGCATCTTCCCATGATCGCAGAATTCGCCATCGAATACGCCTTTGCGTTCCTCTTTGGTTGGTTGATCTTTCAGGTTACACCAATCATGGTGTTCATGGGTAAATCCTTTCGCGAGGCACTGCTCGCCGGTTTTCGAGCGGAGTTTGTTTCATTAACTGCAATGGTCGCGGGCATGTTCCCCATGATGTACCTTTTGATGAATGCGGCTGGTGGAAGCGGTGGACACATGCCTTCGCCGTTAAGCCTGGAATTTTGGGGCATTATGTCAGCCTCCATCGCTGTGGGCTTTATCGTTACTTATCCAGTTAGCTGGTGGATGGTTTCTATTGGCTGGAAGAGAGGCATGGGAAGCACCCTTGTGATGGGGGAAGGTGGGGACGATACTCGAATGATCGCGGAGAGGCCCATGGAGCTTCAAAGGAGTTAGTTTGCTCGACCTGGTACACGAAATGAGGGTCAGAAACAAAGGAGAAATTTCTTGACCTTCAATGGACGATGGGAGAAATCGTTGACGGCGGATCGTAATGGTCATCTTCAAGTCCGAATGAACATGGAATATCGTTCGACCCAGATCTAGTTCATGCAGCTAGATATTGGGGAAGAAGTGAAAGGGACTAATCATGGCTGCGAATAAGGTGAGCGTGGGAGTCAAAGGCTATAGTGTCATCGGTAAGACTATCGCTGACGCTGCTCTGTTGCAATCGGACATGGAACTCATTGGTGTCAGCGACTTGGCGACCGATTATAGAAGAAAGGTCGCTGCTGTTCTCGGGTTGCCGATTTTCTCATCCTTGCCTGAAAAGGTCGGTGAGATGAAAACGGCCGGTATCCCCATTGAAGGTACCATCGATGATCTTCTAGCCGCGATTGATGTGGTGGTCGATTGCACACCGAAAGGGATAGGCGCCAAGAACCTGGAATGTTACGGGAATGCTGGTGGCAAGGCCGTTTTTCAAGGGGGAGAGAAGCACGAGCTGACCAACCATTCTTTCGTGGTTCAGGCGAATTATGAAACCGCGTTGGGCCTCGATGCAACGCGCGTTGTTTCGTGCAACACCACCAGCACGGTACGCACCTTGAACGCATTACAAAAAGCTGGCTTGCTGAAGGGCGCAAGTGGGGTTCTGGTACGCCGAGCGACCGATCCATGGGAGTCAGATCACAGTGGGATTATGAATACCGTAGTGCCTGAACCCAAGATGCCCAGCCACCAGGGGCTCGATGCTAAGACCGTCGTGCCTGATCTTGATGTCATAACAATAGCAGCAAAGGCAGCCCATACACAAAACCACAGCCACTACTGGATCGTGAAGCTGACACGCGCGGTCAACCGAGAGGAGGTACTGTCCGTATTCCGTTCCACACTGCGCATCGCGTTCGTTCGTATGGCTGATGGGATCGTAGCCCTCAACCGCACGATTGAAGTCATGAAAGATCTAGGCCGGCCTCGAGGGGATATGTGGGAGGTCGCGCTATGGGAGGACGTCTTGACCGTAAATGGGCAGGAGCTTTACTACACCTATCAAGTTCATAACGAGGCCATTGTTGTCCCGGAGAGAATCGATGCCATCCGTGCTCTTACAGGCACGATCGAAAGCGGAGCAGAGTCCCTTCGCATCACGGATGATTCCCTCAGGATGAAATGGGATTTTTTGACGAGGTAATTACATATTGCATGTCATGCGAAGCAGATTTTATTTGTGAAGAGGCTGCATCGGAATGAAGACAAAACTAACAAAGGATGCTGATAGTCCAAGGAGTAGCAAGATGACAACAGATTTCAAACAACATCGAATAGCAGTACAACGGACGGATGAACCCATTCATGAAAAGGGACGACCGACAACAGGCGTACTGGCGAATCTTTATTCGACCGAAAGTTACACGGTGTTAAATGTCGGGCTCCCGCGATGCCTTCCCGAGCATATCAAAGTGATGTTGAGTCCAAATGTGATCCTGGTTGAGGCGGAACTTCACCGTGCCCAAGAGATCGTAGAAAAAGAGCGCGAATTTATCCTGGCTGAATTGCCTTATGGGAGAATCCGACGCGCATTTCCTCTCCCAAACGCTGATCTAGAACATCATGCAGTTGAAGCCCATTTTCAAAATGGTCTCCTAACCGTCACGATACCCACACGTGAACGCGATGCCTACTTGCATGAAAAGCGTGGGAAGTTTCTGCCTGAAGAGGTTTGAAAGAAGGATTTGGGGGAAGCGCTCTGTGAAGAAAGATTCCCCCGGCTATTTTTCACTTCTTCATAGAACAAGGTCATGCCCATTGCATCTAAATCACCTAGGAAAAGTGTCATGGAGAAGCTGACGGATCCTGATAAAGAACTGTCCAACCTCGTTCGTGCCAAAACGCCGATCGTCATTGGCGTGGTGGGACTGGCAGCATCTGGAAAAGACGAGGTGGTGAAACGTTTACAACAAAAATTTGGCGTCTCAATTGTTTCGACTGGGGAGATCACACGTGAGATTGCACAGAAGGAAGGATTGAAACCCACTCGGGATAACCTCCAACTCATCTCAAAGAAGTACTTCCAAAAATATGGGCAGGAATACTTCGCACAAAGGGTATTGGAAAAGATCAAGCAGGAGGCTTCGCCAGTGGTTGCTTGGACGGGGATCCGTACCACCACCGATGTCCGAGTACTCAGAGAGGCTTTCGGAGAGCAATTCCACCTTATTCACGTGCAAGTGACCGATCCGATGGTTCGCTTTGAACGGAGCCGTCTTAGAGCTGACACACGCGATCCCGCAAGTTTCGAGGCGTTCTTGCGCCAAGATGAGGCCGAAGCGCAAATCTTCCAGGTTCAAAAAGCGATTTCCATGGCGGGCTTGACGATCAACAACGATGGTTCTCTTGAGGAACTATATGCTGCGGTCGACGAATTCGCGATGACCCTCGGGCTTTCACCAGTGACAGGGTCTGGTTTTGGGTGAGTCCTTGATGGCACAAAGGGTGTCTTTGTCCTTGAGCGAAGATTCAGCAACAAAGAAGTAATGGATAAGAAGGAGCAATGCGTTGCCCGCAAATTTCAGAAAAAATCAGAATAGAACCCCAAGGGAGGTGTACTGGCGAATCTTCATTCGTTGTCCGACCTCGTAAGCGTGTAACCCCCAACTGACAGGGATCCATGGTTGATCGTTCTTCAGGCCACAATAAGGATCTTATAAGTCAGCGTTGCAATTTCATTCCCCATTTCATATCTTTGCTCGAACCCCAGTAGCGTTTTTCACATGATATCTTTCATTCATCCATTCCACGCTCACTCATGAGAGGGTGATTTTGCCATCAACCAGGATCGTGTCGATGTTTGGTGCGGTGATGCCAAAAAACGGCGTCCTGTAGAGGCCACTGACCGGAGTCAATTCGACTTCGACTTTCAAGTTCCTTTGAATGGGAAACATAATGGTTTACAGAAAACTGGGATCGCCCGCATAAACCCTCGAAACGAGACCAGGGCGACATAAGTGTGTAGGTTGATAAAACCTGGCATTGCGAGTTTGTCTGATGTAGCAATCGTCTCCTTGGAGTCGCGATTCCTTGTTTCCATTGCCTCTGCATCTTTTACTTCGAACTTGTTTATTCCATGATTGTAAATCCTCCATTCGTATAAACCCACCTCAGTTTGACCATAGACATAACCTCGATATGGGTGATCAGAAATTCGGGATTTTTCATGGGAGAGATTTCATTGAAAAGGCTTACTTAGGACCATAAAAGTCAAAAATGGACCTCATCAAAAGATGAATGTATAGATAGGGTAGGAGAGGCGGATTCTTCCTTATTGTCCTTCGCTTTCTAGTGACACATCATCTCGGTCGAGGAAACTGAATCTTTCCTGTATGCAACAAGCAAAATTGCGTACGGATGGACCAGCGGAACGACGCTGTCTTCCCTCTAATGGTTCAAATATGCTGATATGAAACACGGATGATCCTCATCGATGACATTCTGCTTTGTTGTGTGTGCTAACTAACGGGGTGGAAGGGCCAATCCCGCCTCGTATGGCAGTATGCGGATTGAGGTTCGCAAAAAGCAGTGAGCATCTGACCGCGATCGAGACTATGATTTTCCTGGTCTCTCTTTATAGCCAATGACCCTCAGCGTCATGGTGTTTCACAGTATAGGAATTTCCGATCATGAAAAGAGGAAAGAACGACGATCCACTTAGGCTTTCTTCGATCCGTAAATACACCTATGAGACAAACATAATACAAGCTTTCACCCAATCTTGTCTCAAGGATGCTCTAAATCTCGTGATCGATGTGAAGGAAACCGACATATCTGGCGGGAATTGCACCCCAGATTGCGTCGACGGTTTTTGTATACAGACGTGCTATAGCACCATTGCGAAGGTTGTTCAGATCGGTGCTAGCAGAATTGGCGCCGGTTTGGGTGCCGTTCCTGCAAATCGTAGCCTTGCTAGCAGGATCGAGCATACCTTACTCAAACCCGATGCAACCCCAGAAGAAATAGAAAAACTTTGTGATGAAGCACAGAGGTTCAGCTTTTTCTCTGTCGTCGTTAACCCTACGAATTTAAGGTTAGCAACGAATAGTCTGGTCGGATCGGGAGTACTTGTTGGAACAGTGATTGGTTTTCCGCTCGGTGCAACTCTCACTGAAGTTAAAGTCTTCGAGACCGAGGAAGTAATTGGAATCGGAGCCAAGGAAGTCGATATGGTGATTAATATAGGTGCGCTTAAGGCGAAAAACCATCAAAAGGTTGCGGAAGAAATTGAGAGGGTGGTGGCCATTTGCCATGCCCATGGAGCCAAAACAAAGGTGATTCTTGAGGTAGCGCTCCTTACCGACGAGGAAAAGGTCATCGCCTGTTTACTTGCAAAGGAGGCAGGTGCCAACTTCGTAAAAACTTCAACCGGTTTTGGTCCTGGGGTAGCCAGTTTGGAGGATGTAGCACTTATGCGGCGTGTCGTGGGATCGAAAATTGGCGTGAAGGCTTCAGGTGGGATTCGGACGCTAAATCAGGCCATGACGATGATCGATGCAGGTGCGACTCGATTGGGTACCAGCGCTAGCGTCCAGATCGTCCGCCAGGTAGAAGCCGAAATCAATTCCAATCAAACGATTTTCAGTCGAAGCATGCGTAATGTTTAATCGTGGGTTTGGAATCAGTATCCAGAGAGCAAACTACATAAATGAAAGGTTTCTTGTCGAACTCCCACCAAACTTATGTTCAAGCTGCAAATAACCCTACAACCATCCCTTCGGGTCATGACAATAATACTTACGACCGAATAGACTGTTCAAAGTTGGTTTTCTGACCTGCACCGTAGTTATCGAGAAGAAAATAAATCATTTGATGATGGTTTGTAATGAAGCAAGAAACCTCTGGGCAGAATAGCTGCGCGATGGGGACACAGATTATTCTAAAGCCCCCAGTTCTATCCGTGAAGAAAAAATATAGAAGGGAGACCAACCATGTCAATGTTGATCACTGAAGATTGCATTTTATGTGGCGCTTGTGTGCCAGTTTGCCCAAATGAAGCTATCTCCGAAGGTGATGTGGTTTTCGAAGTCGATTCAAATCTCTGTACTGAGTGTGTAGGATTTTACGACACGCAGCAATGTGTAGAAGTCTGCCCTGTAGACGCAGTAATCTTTGATCCGAACCATCAGGAGACCAAGGAGGAACTCAAGGCGAAGTATCTTCGCCTGCATCCAGATCGCATACCAACAGGCGGTTGGGACACTAAGATTGCAGATCCCACTGAGACAATCCGCATATCGAATCAATAATCCTGAATTAATCAGACAAGGAGCTGAGACAAGATGTTGCCTTGGTTTGGAATGGGATGGTCTGGTCTAATTTTCTGGTTTCTATCGTTACTCGGAATAATCCTGGTTACCATCTATGGCGCGCGGGCATTAAACCGATTTTCAATGGGTCGAGACGATCTTCCGAGTCCTAATGCGATTTCACCTCTAGATATCCCTGACCAGTGTTACGCCCGCGCTGAAATCAACAAAGAAGAATTCGTCGCAGTGGAGAAGGATCTGCTGTCCTAATTGAGAGCGGTGTATCGGTCGTCTTGAAACACCGATTTTTGATGTCCGTAATTGTAGAACTTAATCTATCGATTGCTTGAATGAGGAGTGAGGCGAAATGAGAATAAATAACATGAGTTTCCGAATCGCTGGTAGAGCCGGACAGGGTGTGGAATCCACTGGCGCTGGTTTTTCTATGGCCCTTGCTCGAGGCGGTCTAAGCCTCTTCACCGTGCAGGACTACATGTCACGCATACGAGGAGGCTTGAACTTTTACCAAATTCGAATCGCCCCTGATGAGATCTATTCCCATACCGACGACATTCACCTCCTAATGGCGATGAATCCAGAAGCTTTCGAGACTTATCGGGATGAGATCAGCCCAGGAGGAGGGATCATCTACGATCAGGATATGAAGGTGAATGGGGTAGAGTTGCAGGATCAAGGTATTAAGTCTTTCGCTTCGCCGATCTATGAAATCGCGGAAGAAGTGGGTGGAAACCGCTT